>Ga0207706_10000668_pt1 | contig 36073 bp, 34 predicted proteins | sample KBSC53metaG_FD_184318 | JGI IMG/M metagenome (GOLD analysis project Ga0207706, IMG submission 184318) | Corn rhizosphere microbial communities from Kellogg Biological Station, Michigan, USA - KBS C5-3 metaG (SPAdes) (version 2) | ecosystem: Host-associated > Plants > Roots > Rhizosphere > Soil ... | reverse complement strand
ACGCGCAGCGGTAGTTCAGTCGGTTAGAATACCGGCCTGTCACGCCGGGGGTCGCGGGTTCGAGTCCCGTCCGCTGCGCCATATTCGGTCACCTGGAACACTGAACGCCAGGTCACCCCAGGAAGCCCGCTCATTGAGCGGGCTTTTTTTCGTCCTCGATTTGACCTCCCTTGCCTTGACGTTGTGCACTGCCTATTCGCCCTGAACTGTGCTGGTGCGTCATGACGTGAGGGAATACCCCCATGCACATTGGTCGATTGCGCCCCTTGCGGCTTAAACGTTTATCTATAGCCACGCGAAGACTTCCAGGCGAGTCATCAGCAGCAGGAGGCTGCGGTGCCCGCTCTCCAACATAAAAATAGTCTGCAAGGGGAATGGCTCTAGATGAAATATCCACTGCGTCCGTTGGTGTTCTGGCCAACTTTCCTGATCCTGCTGGCGGCGGTGATCGCCAGCTACATTGACCTGAATGCGTTCCTGGCGATCAGCAAACAGCTCAACAACCTGATCCTCAAAAACTTTTCCTGGCTGTTCAGCGCCGGCTCCTTTGCCATGGTGGTGCTGACCGCCATCGTCTACTTCTCCGCGCTGGGCAGGGTGCGTATCGGCGGTGAAGATGCGCAGCCTTTGCTGAGCAAATGGCGCTGGTTCATGGTGGCGTTGTGCACCACGCTGGCGGTGGGTGTGCTGTTCTGGACCACCGCCGAACCGCTCTACCACTTGTACGGCCCACCCACCAGCCTGCCGATTGAGCCCGGCAGCGCGGCGGCGAAGAGCTTTGCCATGTCGACGATGTTCCTGCACTGGACCATCACGCCCTACGCGATCTACCTGGTGCCCTCGCTGGTGTTTGCCCTGGTGTTCTACAACCGCCGCAGCCGTTTCTCCATCGGCGCCATGCTCGAGCCGTTGCTCGGCGAAGTGCGTGTTCGGCGCTATGCCGGGCTGATCGACACCCTGGCGATGTTCGCCCTGGTCGCCGGTATGGCCTCGTCCCTGGGCACAGGCGCGCTGACCCTGGCCGGTGGCCTGGCCCAGTACATCGGCGGTGAAACCACGCCGTTCCGCCTGGCCATCATCATTGCAATCATCGTCATCACCTTTGTCGCCTCGGCCGCCAGTGGCTTGCAAAAAGGCATTGTGATGCTGTCTTCGTTCAATACCTGGATCATGCTGGCCCTGGGACTGTTCGTGCTGTTGTGCGGGCCGACCTTGTACATGTTCAGCCTCGGCGTCGAATCCCTCGGCGTCTACCTCGACACCTTCTTCAGCCGCAGCCTGTTCACCGGTGCTGCCAGTGGCGACACCTGGCCGCACAGTTGGACGGTGTTCTACTGGTCGGTGTGGTTTGCCTGGGCGCCGGTGAGCGCGCTGTTCCTCGGCAAGATCGGACGTGGCTATACCGTGCGCGAATTCATCCACATCAACATGCTCTACCCGGCGTTGTTCACGGCGGTGTGGATCTGCATCTTCTCCGGCGCCAGCCTGTATTTCGATGCGCTGGGCGACGGCAGCCTCAACCGTGTGCTCAACGAACAGGGCGTGGAACACGTGCTGTACCAGATGTTCCAGCAACTGCCGGCCAGCGGCCTGATGATCGCGTTCCTGCTGTTCGTGGCGTTCATCTCCTTTGTGACCGCGGCAGACTCCAGCACCGACGTGATTGCCAACCTGTGCAGCAAGGGCGTGACTGCCGATTCCGACCTCGACGGCAACCCGCTGTTGAAGATTGTCTGGGGCCTGATCATCGGGACGGTGTCGTGGGTGATGGTCGCGTTTGTCGGGGTGGACGGGGTGAAGATGCTCTCTAACCTCGGCGGTTTGCCGGGCATGATCCTGGTGTTGCTGGCCAGTACCTCGCTGATCTTCTGGTTGAAAAACCCCGCCTTGCTGGACGTGAAACGCCTTCAGCGGACACCTGAAACGGAACTGCGTGGCGCCAGTCCTGTGCCCGATTTCGCCCGCTGATCGATTGAACTGCTGTTGGAGTTACTGATGGAAATCGTTACTGAATTTTCTTACACCGTGCGCGAAATCGAGCACTGCCTGATCCCCTTGAGGGACGGCACCCAACTGGCCGCACGCATCTGGCTGCCGGAAGTCGCCGACCCGCAGACCTTCCCGGCGATCCTGGAATACCTGCCATACCGCAAGCGCGATGGCACCGCCGTGCGTGATGCGTTGACCCACCCGTGGATGGCGGGGCAGGGCTATGTGTGTGTTCGCGTCGATATGCGTGGCAATGGTGAGTCCCAGGGCCTGATGGCCGATGAATATCTGTTGCAGGAACAGGAAGACGCCCTTGAAGTGATCGATTGGCTGTGCCGGCAGCCGTGGTGCGATGGCAACGTCGGCATGATGGGCATCTCCTGGGGCGGCTTCAACGGCCTGCAAGTCGCGGCACGCCAACCCGAGGCGCTGAAGGCGATCATCACGCTGTGTTCCACCGATGACCGCTTTGCCGATGACATCCACTACAAGGGCGGCAACCTGTTGATGGAGAACTTCGGTTGGGCCGCCACCATGCTCAACTTCAGCGCTGCGGTGCCCGATCCGCTGTTGGTCGAGGACTGGAAAAGCCTCTGGCACCAACGCCTGGACGCCATGCCGTTGCTCGCCGAAACCTGGCTGCAGCACCAGACCCGCGATGACTACTGGCGCCATGGCTCGGTGTGCGAGGACTATGCGCAAATCAAGGCTGCGGTGTATGCGGTGGGCGGCTGGGGCGATGCCTACCGCAATACCGTGTCGCGCCTGATGGAAAACCTGCCGGGGCCGAAGAAGGCCATGCTCGGCCCGTGGATTCATAAATACCCGCATTTCGCGGTGCCCAATCCGGCCATCGGCTTTCTGCAGGAGGCCAAGCGTTGGTGGGATCACTGGCTCAAAGGTGTGGATAACGGCGTGATGGATGACGCGGCGTGCACCTTTTACCTACAGGATATTCTGCCGCCGAAGGGCAGTTATGCCGAACGGCCCGGCGTCTGGGTACAGACCACCGGCTGGCCGGACCCTCAGGTGCAATGGACCGATTTCAGCCTGGGCGAACATGGCCTGAATCCTGGAGCACAGCCTTTGGTCACGACGCGCAGCATTTGCTCGCCGCTGACCACGGGCCTGCACCAGGGCGAATACTGCGCCATCTGGTTTGGCCCGGACAGCCCGACGGATCAGCGCCGTGATGATGCCCACTCGCTGTGCTTCGATTCCCAGCCGCTGACCGAGCCATTGGCGTTGCTGGGCGATGCTCGCCTCAAGCTGCGCCTGGCGAGTGACACGGCCTGCGGCCAAGTGGTCGCCCGGCTGAATGCCGTGGCACCGGACGGGCAGGTGACGCAGATCAGTTATGGCGTGCTCAATCTCACGCTGCGTGAAGACTTCTCCCGCGTAACACCGGTAGTCCCGGGTGAACCGATGGACGTGCATCTAAACCTCGACCACATCGGCATGCGCTTGCCGGCCGGCTACCGTCTGCGCCTGGCCCTGAGCACCGCCAGTTTCCCGTTGCTGTGGCCGAGTCGCGAGCTGACCACGTTGACCTTGCTGCCGACCCTGCAAAGCCTGCAACTGCCGGTGTTCACCGGTGCGGCGGTGGACTGCCCGTTCGAGGCGCCGCAATCGGCGACGCCAGTGGCGATGGAAGTCCTACGCGCCGCTGCACCGAAACGCACCCTGATCGAAGATGTGGGCAGTGGCGAAGTCTGCGTGAAGATCGAAGACGACCTGGGCGCGGTACGGTTTACCGATCACGGCTTGTCGGTGGACCAGCGTTGCACCGAGCAATATCGCACCTTGCCTTGGGACCCGCTGTCGACGCGGGCGGATATCGAATGGCACTACCGCGTCGGCCGTGACCAGTGGGCCGTGGAGGTGGAAAGCCATTTGAGCGTGCACGCCGATGCCGAGTGGTTCTACATCGAAGCGGAGCAGACCGCCTGGGAACAGGGCCAGTTGGAACACCGTCGGCAATGGAGCAAACGCGTGGCGAGGGTCGCGCTGTAAGCGGGCAACTGGCAGGATGCTTGCCATCGTGATCGCTGCGGGCCTGGGGCAACCCGGGCTCGCCATTGCCAATGGAACTGTTCATGTCGCGCCGAAACGTCGATCTTCCACCGCTCAACTGCTTGCAGACGTTCGAAGCGGCTGCCCGCCATTTGAGCTTTACCCAGGCCGCCCATGAACTGAATCTGACCCAGAGCGCGGTCAGCCGTCAGGTCAAGCGCCTTGAAGAAGACCTGGCCCGCCCGCTGTTTTATCGACTGGCCCAGGGCCTGAGCCTGACGCCCGCCGGTGTGCGTTACTTCCGTACCATCCAGCGTCTGTTGCGCGAGCTGGATCGCGAGTCCGCCGAGTTGCGTCGGCGTGGCGCCGACCGCCAGTTGACCCTGGCCAGCACGCCCACCATCAGTACGATCTGGCTCGCCGGCCTGTTACCGCAATTCCAGCGCGAACACCCGGACCTGGACATTCGCATCCTTTGCAGCGAAAGCCCCAGCCATCTGGACGTCAGTGAATATGACCTGGGCCTGTTCTATCACTTGGATGAACTGGCCGCGCCCCACGGCCTCGAGCTCTCGCCGGTGTTCGACAGCGAGCAAGTCATCACCGTGTGCAGCCCGGTCTACCTCGAACACCACGGCCCGATTCGCGATATACACCATTTGCTGCACGCCCACACCTTGCTGATCGTGGAGGACCACTACCACGATTGGCTGACCTGGGCCGATTGGTTCACCGATGCCGGTGCCGACTATTACACCCCGCGCCACGCGTTGCGGACCAACAGCTACCAACTGCTGATGCAGTCGGCGGTGATGGGCCACGGCGTCGCACTGGGCTGGAAGAGTCTGCTGGAAGACGATCTGGCGTCCGGGCGCCTGCAAATGGCCTTGCCTCACACCATGCACAGCCGGGGCCGCCTGCATCTGATGCAACCCCACCACCGCAACCCGCCGTCGGCTGCGCGCAGTTTTCGTCAATGGTTACTGGCCAAGGCTGCCGAGGTCGAGTGATCGGGCTTAAGGTCAACGTTGGCCGGTTTATTTCTTGCGGGTCTGACGCGTCGCCAAGTGCTCGAAACAAAAAGACGCGGTGCCGAACACTGCAATCAGGGTGAGTACGAGCATGCCGAGGGTTGAGCTTTCCACGGTGGTTTCCTACAGGTGATGGAGTAGGCCTTCACGGTAGAGGCGGGGAGAAAGCGGCTCAATAGACCCGACGCAATCCTTATGCGGGCGGGCCTATTGTTACGCACTTTTTACGGGGCGTTGCGGCTGTGGCGGTAATCGCTGACCGCTTCATACACCGCCTTGCGCAAGCGGTTGATGCCGCCGATGGGGCGATGCTCTGCTACGCCGAACCAGGGGTTGAACGACTGGTTGTCGCACGCCAGGTTCTGCTCGGGGGTATCGAAGTCCTGCGCCGGGATCCGCACCTTGGCCACCGTCTCATACGGCGCGTCGCTTTCCTTCCACTCGATGCTGGTATCTTCGATGGGCATGAATTTCTGTGGGTTCTGCCGCTGGATCTGCAGCACGAAACACGCCGGCACGCGATCCGTAGACAACTGCTGGCTCAAGGCGCTGCGCAGGAAATTCGGCAGGTCCTGATTCTGTTTGGGCAGTGCGTATTCCGGGCAACTCTGTGGGTCGGGGGCCACGCGGAACTTGGCGTTGGCCGCGCCGAACTTGTAGGGCGAGACCGAAAAGTACGTGGTCTGTGTCGGGCTCGCCGGTGCCGGCGCCAGGGTGGCCAGGGCGATGAACAGGTGACGGACCTGCCAGGTACGCGGGTCGACCTTGGGGAAGAACGCCAAGACTTTCTTGCCATCCGCCTGGGCGCCGATGTTCTGTGCGTACTCCGCCACATCACTGACAAAGAAGTTCGGGTGGCTGAACATCACGAAGTCCTGTTCGGTGCGGGTCTGCTGGTCGGCCAGCAGTTGCTTGCCCGGCACGTCCAACAGCTTGAGCGCCATGCCCCGTGCATCGCGGATGCTGTCGAACTGCGGGTAGGCGTTGCCGTTGGACAGCCGCATCAGCGCCTGCCAGGTCTTGCCCGGCTCGGCAAACACGCCCTGGCGCAGCGCCGGATCGAGGTCGGCCATTACGCTGACTTCGGCCTTCACGCAGCCATGGGCCTTGGCGTGGGCGTCGCGCAGATAGCGCGTGCCTTCGCGGTGCTGGTCGACGATGCGCACCGCCGTCTGGATGATGCCCTGGGTCATCGCCGCTTCGCCGGGCGGAACCTGCTCATTCGGTGATACCGGCCCGCTGTGCTGCCAGGCATACCAGGCGGTGGCGGCCAGCCAGCCGAGCAGGCCGAGGCCCACCAGCCAGACTAAGGTCTTGCCGAGAAACGCACCCATGCGCAGCCACAGGCGGGCGAGCAGGGAAGGTCGGTCGTAGGGGGATCGAATCATCATGGCAGTTGTTGCTCCAGCGGGCCGCCCAGCACTTTGAGGTATTCCAGCAGCGCCCAGCGTTCCTGCGGTTGCAGGTAACGGCCGATCACGCCATTGCCACGTTGCCCGGCACGGAATTCGTGGCCGCTGTTGTGGTTGCCGGTGATTTTGGTATCGAACAGGAAGGCATTCTTGAACGCACCGGTCTCGAAGCCCAGATGACGCGGATCGTAGTTGAAGGTGCCTTTATAGAAGGTGGTGCTGCGCTCGTCCTGAGGCGAGAGCAATTGATAGATCGTCGGCACCGAACCGTTGTGCAGGAACGGCGGCGTAGCCCATACGCCAGCCAATGGCCGCGCCTTATAGGCCCGCAGCTCGCGCACGCCGATGGGCAAGCCGTAGCCATCCAGGCGCGGACGCTCGGCCGGGGTCACGCCGGCGGCACGGTAGGCATGCTCTTCGACAAAGGCGGTGACGTAGGCCAGGCCCTTGGCCACGGATATCTTTTTCAGGTCCAGCGGTTCGGTCGGCGTCGGGTGCAGCTCGACGTTGAGTGTGGCCAGTTCCGCCGGGTCCCATTGCAGGGCGCTGAGGTCGTAGCGTTGGTCGGCAATGTTGCTGGCAGTACCGGGGTCGGTGCCGATGTAGTCCACCGGCAGCATTTTAAGTGCCTGCACCGGGCGGCCGTGTTCCTGGGTGACGCTGGGCACATGGCAGCCGGCGCAGTTTTCCGCGAACAGTGCACGGCCCTGGGCGGCGAGGGGCTTGTCGATGGCGCCGAACAGCTCCTCGGGCCAGGTCGGCGGCTTGAGGCGTTGCAGGGTTTCTTCGATGAGGTTGAGGTCACGCACGCGGACGCTGGACGGGTAACGTGCATCGCCCTGGAGCGGCTGGCCGGCGGCGTCGAAAAAGCTCAGCGTGGCGCCGACACCCAGGGCCTCACCGATATTGCGCGCCATGGGTTGCTGGGCCGAACCGTTCCATTGCACCCAATCGAAAGTCCAGATGTCCCACAACTGCGGGTAGTCCACCGGCGCGTTGGCGACGCGATAATTGTCGGGGGAAATCGCATCGCCAAAGCTGGCGTTGGCGATACGGCCAAACGCGTCGGTGCGGCCCGGGCCTTCCTCGGTGGGGTAGAGGCCGCGATGGGTGTCATTCCAGGCCACCTTGAGGAACTGGTTCAGCGATTGCTTGAAGTCCTGGCGCAGTTGTTTGTGTTCGGCGTCGTAGCGATCGCCGAGCACTTGGCGGGCAAAACGCTCGAACTTCCACGGGTTGTAGTAGGTGGCGGCGAGGCTGGCGACCAACGCCTGGCCGAAACTGCCGCCGCGCAGGGTCGGAACGCTGGAGGGCAGTACATGCTGGGCCGAGCCGCCGTCGATGCGCAGGGCCTGGCCTTTGAAGTGCAGCTCGCCGGTATGGCAGGCGGCGCAGGTGATATCCAGGTATTCAACGTTGCTGCCGGCGTTTTTATTCCGGGCGAAACCCACGGGCAAGTTGCCGGGGTTTTGCACGGTGGGCACCTGCCTGGGGTCGACCAGGAAACCGAAGCGCGCCAGGTAGTCGGGCGTGGCAAAACGTTGCTCGGAAAACGGCAGTTCGAGGGCGGTGAACCAGTCGTAGTGCAGGCCTTTCACTTGCGTGCCCTGGGGCGTGAAGTAATAGGTCTGGCGGTCGGCGGCACTCCATTGGTCCTGGTAGTGGACCTGCTCCACAGGCACGTAGTCCGGCAGCTTGGGGTTGATGGTGTAATAGAGCACCACGGCCAGCACCAGGGCCAACATGGCGAATATCAGGAGTAAAACACGGGAAAAAATGCGCAAGATGGCTATCCTTGTCTCGGCCTTGTCGAGTGGTCGCGTTGTTATGCCACTACGCCACAAGGGCGGCAAGTGGCCATGAGCCTGGTAGTAGGTGGCTCCACGACCCGTCGCGGCCCTGCATCATGAATGAAAATGCTTTTAAACACGTGAACTTATCGGAAGTTTCCTGCTCACATGCCGGTAGCCATTGGTCGTGGCCGCCTGATAAGCTCGCGACTTTATTCGAATGCCCTTTTGGCGCATGAACAAGGAAATAGCATGAAACAGCATCGGTTGGCGGCGGCGGTGGCCCTGGTTAGCCTGGTACTTGCGGGTTGTGATTCGCAGACCAGCGTAGAGCTGAAAACCCCGGCGCAGAAAGCTTCCTACGGTATCGGCCTGAACATGGGCAAGAGCCTTGCCCAAGAAGGCATGGATGACCTGGATTCCAAAGCGGTAGCCCAGGGCATCGAAGATGCCGTCGGCAAAAAAGAGCAGAAGCTCAAAGACGACGAACTGGTTGAAGCGTTTGCCGCACTGCAGAAGCGTGCTGAAGAACGCATGACCAAGATGAGCGAAGAGTCGGCAGCCGCCGGCAAGAAATTCCTCGAAGACAATGCCAAGAAAGACGGCGTCGTCACCACCGCTTCCGGTCTGCAGTACAAGATCGTGAAGAAGGGCGATGGCGCCCAGCCCAAGCCGACCGACGTGGTGACTGTTCACTACACCGGCAAGCTCACCAACGGCACCACCTTTGACAGCTCCGTGGATCGCGGCAGCCCGATTGACCTGCCGGTCAGCGGTGTGATTCCGGGTTGGGTCGAAGGCCTGCAACTGATGCACGTGGGCGAGAAGGTCGAGTTGTACATTCCTTCCGACCTGGCCTACGGCGCACAGAGCCCGAGCCCGGCGATTCCAGCCAACTCCGTGCTGGTCTTCGACCTGGAACTGCTGGCCATCAAGGACCCAGCCAAGGCTGACGCGCCTGCTGCACCAGCCGCCAAGAAGTAATCGGCGCCTGAACATACAACGCCCCGTCTCGACGGGGCGTTGTTGTTTCTGTGGTCAGCAAGCCCTCTCCCACATCAGAGCCCGGCGAATTCAAACGAACGTCTGCAACCTGCAACAGTCTGATATAAGACTCGAGTACGGGTAGCCGCACATCAACGCCAAGTCAATGAAATCTTGGGTTTTTTTTCAGTGCGCAAAAAACGCCCGATCTGACTGCAAGCCTTGTATTACGTGGCTTTCAGCCTGGAAAACAGGCTCTGTTCACAAGGTTATCCACAATTTGTGTGGATAACCTTTTATGTCATATGGAACTGGAGTGACGAATGAAACCACCGTTCAATTTCACCCGTTTCCTGCCCATGGCCGCACGCCTTCTGGGTCGCGGGCGCTTGCCTACGCTATTGTTCGCGGTCGCTGCCAAGGGCTCGAGCCAAGGCAATCGCCTGGGCAAACTCAAGGATGATCTCAGGTTGCTCCAGGCCCTGTGCCTGGCTTACTGGCGCGGTGAGTACCGGGCCATCAGCCCCAAAGCGCTGATCTCGGTGGTGGCGGGGCTGATGTATTTCCTCAGTCCGATTGATGCGATCCCCGACTTTATCCCCATGTTCGGCATGCTCGACGACATTGCCGTGCTGGCATGGGTCATGAAGACCCTGGACGGCGAACTGAACGCGTTTCGCGCCTGGCGCGACGCCCAGCGTCCGGAAAAGCTCGCCGTGGTTGAGCGGCTGCCTGCGACGCCCGCGCTGCTGGCCCAGGAAAACCCGCAAAAAAACCCATGACCTGGCTATCCCCTGCGACCTTTGTGGCTGTTAGGATTACACTCCTAAGGAAAGAGCTTACTTAGTAAGTGCAGTTATCCTACGGGGCAGTCATGGATATTCAGATAATTTCACGCAATGGCGAACCCGAATACGCGGTGTTGCCATGGGATCAGTACCAGGCGTTGCTAAAAGCGGCCGGTCAGCAACAGCCTACGCCACCTCCTTCCGTATCGACTGCCCAAGCCGCCCCTGCGCAGGATCTGCGCCTGCTCGCCGACCTGCGCGGCTTGCGCGAAGCCAAAGGCCTGGCGATCGAGACCCTGGCCCGCACCGTGGGCATCAGCCCGTCATATCTTGGATTGATTGAAAGTGGTGAACGCCAGCCGGATGCCGCGATCCGCCGCAGCCTGGCCTGGGAATTGGGCGTTGCAGGTTGGAGGGATGAATCTTGAGCCTACGTATCAGCCGTCAACACTGGGATGGGTTACTCAACGAACTGGACCAGGCGCGCCGCCAGCGCCATTTGCTGACCTACCGCGCGCTGTTGGAGCGCCTGCAATTTCCCACCCCTGCCATGCAAACCCTGGCCGCTGCCCTGGAACACCTGGCAGCGCTGGACGCCAAGGCCGAGCAGCCATTGCGCAGCTCGCTGGTGATCAGCCAGGGTGCCAGCCGTTTGCCGCGTACCGGTTTCTTCGAGTGCGTGGAGCGCCTGGGGCGTTTCAGCGGGCCGTCCGATGGCGTGGCCGCCGCCTCCTGGCACGCTTCGGAAGTGGTGCGGGTGTTTGAATACGAGTATCCCGAGTCCGCCGAGGCTTAAAGCGCCTGGGGCAGTGCGTCCATGCTGTCGATCACATGGATGCTGTAGCCGGCCATATCCTTGGCATGGTGTTTGGCTTGCGACGCCAACTCCGCCAACTGGCTGGCATCGAGTTGTCCACAGGCCTGTGGATACAAATGCACCACCCCGATGGACAGCGACAGCAGTGCAAACTCCTGGCGCACGCCCTGGCGGTTCAACGCCACGAAACAGCCGGCCTCCAGATGCTCGGCGCGGTAGAAGCGCCGGCATTGGGTGTGGAAGTCATCCAGCAGCTGGTTGAGCCGCTTGCGCCAGTCCTGCGGGCCGAGCACCAGCAAAAAGTCATCACCGCCGATATGCCCGACAAAGTCACGGCTGGGATCGACCCGGTCGTTCAGGCACTGCGCCAGGCACAGCAACACCTCATCCCCACGCCCATAGCCGTAGATGTCGTTGAACGGCTTGAAACTGTCGATATCCACGTAGCAGATCACCGACTCGCGCTGCTGTTGCAGAAGACGTGTGAGGCACTGCTGGATCGGCACGTTGCCGGGTAGCAGGGTCAGTGGATTGGCGTAGCGCGCCTGCTGGATTTTCCGTTCGGTGATCAGCTTGAGCACATCGATCACCCGGCCCAGACCCAGGTAATCGCCATTGAGGGTGATGATGAAGTCTTCTTCGATACGTTGCCGCGCACGGCTGGTGAGCAGGCGGCTGACCTGTTGCAGCGACTGGCTCAACTCCACCGCCAGGAAGTCGGTGCTCATCAAGCGGCTGATGGGCTTGCGTGCAAACAGGTCGGTGGCGAACGGCTTGAGCAGCGCATCCGACAGCGAATGCCGGTGCACGATACCGATCGGGTGCCCACGCCCGTCCAGCACTGCCAGGGAATTGAGGTTGGCCTGGCGGCGGAACGCTTCGAGTACCTGGGCGGTGGCGGTATCCTGGTCCACCGCCGGCTGTTCGCTCAGCAGGGCGCTGAGGTCGCTGCCTTCATCGTTCAGTGCCACATTGGAACTGTCGGGCTTGGGCAGCATCAGGCGGGCTTCCTGCGGCGGTTGCTCCTGAGGTCGGCAGAGCAGGTAGCCCTGGACCAGGTCCACACCCATTTCCGTCAGCACCGCCAACTCCTCGTGCAACTCAATGCCTTCGGCAATCACCTGGGCGCGTGACGCCTTGGCGATCTGCAGGATGGAGCCGACAAACTCGCGTTTGAGCGCATCCTGATGGATACCGTCGATAAAGTGCCGGTCGATCTTCACGTAATCCGGACGCAGCTCCGACCACAAGCGCAGGCTGGAATAACCGGCGCCCAGGTCATCCAGGGCAATCGAGAAGCCCATGTTGCGGTAGTGATGCAGGGCGGTTTGCAACAGGTCGATATCGTTGGTGGGGGTTTGTTCGGTGAGTTCGATCACCACCTGGCTCGGTGGAATGCCGTAGTCATGCAGCAGTTGCAGGGTGCGTCCCGGTTGGTGCGCGGTTTCCATCAGGGATTGAGGCGAGACGTTGAGGAACAGCTTGCCCGGTAGCTTCTGCTCGCTGAAGCGCCGGCACGCGCTTTCGCGGCAGGCGATCTCCAGTTCACTCAGGCGTCCGGCCTGGCTGGCCACGGAGAACAGGGCGACGGGGGAGTGCAGCGGGCTGTTGGACGGGCCGCGGCTGAGGGCTTCGTAGCCGAGAATGCGCCGTTCAGACAGGCAGATGATCGGTTGGAACAGGCTGTGCAAACTGCCTTGAGCCAGGATAGAGCCCAATGCATTCAGCTGTTCGGTCATGGTCATGGCGATCTCGATCGAAAAAAAAGGACCGCAGGCTTGAAACCTGCGGTCCTTCATTTCACGACAGAATGATGTCTATATGATGACACTCCAAGGAGCGATCACATTAAATCGCCATCATTTACTGCTTGGCCACCTGCTTGCTGATCTTCAGGTAGTCCAGCAGGATCCGGCCGGTCTCGGCCAGGTAGGCGTCGTCTTCCGGCTTGGTTTTTTCCGCTTCGGTCGGCAGCGCATCTTCGTCTTCTTTCTTCAGCTCCTTGAGTGGATCCTCACCCTTGGCCTTGCGGCGGATGTTTTCCAGTACGAGTTGCTTGTTTTCGATGTCGGCATGCTGCGCGCGACGATCCACTTCGTTGAGGCTGACGGTTTTTTCTTCCATCAACTTCTTGGCCAGGGCCAGCTTGTCGCGGATGAACACGAACTCGGCATCCTTGGCGGAGCGGGTGTCGTGGTCGGCTTTCAACTGGGCCAGGAACGGCTTGAACGGATCCGACGCCGGCTTGATCGCAGGGCGGATGGTGTCCCACGGCATGGCTTCCGGCAGGGCGCTTTCGCCGATTTCCTTGGTGTCGATGATCGACGGGAAATCGATGTCCGGCAGTACGCCCTGGTGCTGGGTGCTCTGCCCGGAAACCCGGTAGAACTTGGCCAGCGTCAGTTTCAGCTCGCCATGGTTCAGCGGCTGGATGGTCTGCACGGTGCCTTTGCCGAAAGTCTGGCCGCCGATGATCAAGGCGCGGTGGTAGTCCTGCATGGCGCCGGCGAAAATCTCCGAGGCCGAGGCCGAGAGGCGGTTGACCAGCAAGGCCATCGGGCCTTTGTAGAAGGCGCCCGGGTTCTCGTCTTCCAGCACGTCGACACGGCCATCCGCGTTGCGTACCAACACGGTCGGGCCCTTGTCGATAAACAGGCTGGTCAGCTCGGTAGCTTCCTGCAGGGAGCCGCCGCCGTTGTTGCGCAGGTCGATGACCACGCCGTCGACTTTTTCCTTCTGCAGTTCGGTGAGGATTTTCTTCACGTCGCGTGTGGTGGACTTGTAGTCCGGGTCGCCGGCACGGAAGGCCTTGAAGTCCAGGTAGAAGGCCGGGATCTCAATCACGCCCAGCTTGTAGTCCTTGCCATCCTGCTTGAGGTTGAGGATTTTCTTTTGCACAGCCTGGTCTTCGAGCTTCACCGCTTCACGGGTGATGGACACGATCTTGCTGGTCTGGTCGTTCGGTGCATTGGTGTGCGGAATCACTTCCAGGCGCACCACGCTGCCTTTCGGCCCACGGATCAGCTTGACCACTTCGTCCAGGCGCCAACCGACCACGTCGACCATCTCTTTGTCGCCCTGGGCCACGCCGATGATCTTGTCGGCCGGAGCGACCTGCTTGGTCTTGTCGGCCGGGCCTGCCGGTACCAGGCGCACGATCTTGACCTGGTCATTGTCGCTTTGCAGGACGGCACCGATGCCTTCCAGCGACAGACTCATGTTGATATCAAAATTTTCCGCGTTATCTGGCGACAGATAATTGGTGTGCGGGTCGTAGGACATCGCGAAGGTGTTGATGTAGGCCTGGAAGATATCTTCGGCACGGGTCTGGTCCAGGCGCGCCAACTGATTCTTATAGCGCTTGGTCAACAGCTCCTGGATGGCCTTGGGCTCTTTGCCGGCGATCTTCAGGCGCAGCACTTCGTCCTTGACGCGTTTGCGCCACAGGTCGTCAAGCGCGGCGGTGCTGGTCAGCCAAGGCGCGTCCTTGCGGTCCACCAGAAGGTTTTCCTTCTGGGTGAAGTCGAGCTTGTCGACGCCTTTGTCCAGCTCACCCAGTGCGAAGTCCAGACGCGCTTTGACGCGGTCCAGGTAACGCTTGTAGATGGTGAACGCGGGCTGCAGGTCGCCGCTCTTGAGGAAGTCGTCGAACTGGGTCTTCCACTTGTCGAACTCAGCGATATCGCTGGCCAGGAAGTAGCTGCGCGACGGGTCCAGCAGCTTGAGGTAGCTGTCGTAGATGATCACCGAGCGAGCGTCGTCCAGCGGCGGCTTGCTGTAGTGATGGCGCTTGAGCAACTCGACGACGTTAAGGCTGGCAATCACCTCATCGCGATCAGGTTGAAGATTGTCCCAGCTGTTGGCTGCGAACGTATTGGTCGACATCGACGCGAAGCCGAGACCAATGAATAGAGCGAGGGCGGTGCTGGGGAACAGATGCTTCATGCTGATTCGACGCGGGGGCAATTGATAACGCATATTAGGCCGTCTTTGAGGGAGCCGGTTCCATATGGTCCGGTCGCATAATGCAAAAAGCCCGGCGATACAGCTACGGGCTCAGTCCAGACTCACTATGGAGGCACTGTGAAAGCATTGCAAGGCGTTGACGGTCATGTGGAGTGGTTGGAAGAACCCGGTCTTACTTGCGATGTAGGACAAGTTCGTATTCGTGTGGCGGCAGCGGGCCTCAATCGCGCCGATTTATTACAGCGGGCGGGGCTCTATCCGCCGCCGCCGGGTGCCAGCCACGTGCTGGGTCTGGAGTGTTCCGGGGTGATCAGCGAAGTGGGCGCCGGCTCGTCCTGGCAAGTCGGTGACCGGGTTTGCGCACTGCTCGCCGGTGGCGGCATGGCCGAAGAAGTGGTGGTGGATGCGCGCCACGTGCTGCCGGTGCCGGAAGGCCTGTCGCTGGTCGAAGCGGCGGCGCTGCCCGAGGTGTACAGCACGGCGTGGCTGAATCTGTTCCAGTTGGCGGGCCTCAAGCCTGGCGAAAAAGTGTTGCTGCATGCCGGCGCCAGCGGCGTGGGCTCGGCGGCGATCCAGTTGTGCAAGGCGTTTGGCAGCCCGTGCTGGGTCAGCGTCGGCTCGGCAGAGCGCCTGACCTATTGCGAGGAGCTCGGCGCACAGGGCGGCGTGGTGCGTACCGACGGCATCGAAGGGTTGCGGGATTTCGGGCCGTTCGATGTGATCCTCGACCCGGTCGGTGGCAACTATGCGGCGCTGGACCTCAAGCTGCTGGCCCTCGATGGTCGTTGGGTGTTGATCGGCTTGATGGGCGGGCGTGACGCGCAACTGGACCTGGCCCAGGTACTGGGCAAGCGCATTCAGTTGCTGGGCTCGACCTTGCGCAGCCGCAGTGATCAGTTCAAGGCCGACCTGCTCAGCGACTTGAGCCAGCATGTATGGCCGCTGTTTGTTGAAGGGCAGCTGAGCCCGCAGTTGGCCAGGACCTTTGCGATCAGGGATGCCGAAGCGGCGTTTGCCGAGCTTGCGACGAACCGGATTTCCGGGAAGCTGGTGTTGGTGATCGACGAAAGCCTGAGCTGAATTGTAATGCGTTTAATAATGTGGGAGGGGGCTTGCCCCCGATGACAGTGGGACAGTGAAGAATTCTTCATCTGACACACTGTCATCGGGGGCAAGCCCCCTCCCACATTTTTGATCTCGGTTCAATCAGATCCAGTGATGGATCGGCCAGCCGGCTTTTTCGGCATGCTCGCGCAGCACCGGGTCCGGATTGACCACTTGTGGATGCTCCACCTTCAGCAGCAACGGCAAATCATTGCGCGAATCCGAATAGAAGTACGCACCGTCCAGTGTTTCACCTTCCTGCGCCAGCCATTCCAGTAAACGCGTGATCTTGCCTTCACGGTAGGTCAATACACCCTGAGTATGGCCGCTGTACACGCCGTGCTTTACTTCAAGCTCAATCCCCAGCACTTCATCAATGCCAATCCGCGCCGCAATCGGCGTAACCAGGTGCGTGCCCGAGGCGGAGATCACCAGGATCCGGTCGCCATTCGCACGGTGGCGGGCAATGGTCTTGGTGGCGTCGCTATAGATCAGCGGCTCGATCACATCCTCGACCCACGGCTCTACCAAGTGCTCGATTTCCTCCGGCGTGCGGCCGATCATCGGCTCGAGGCTGAAGTCCATGAAGTCTTCCATCTTCAACTGGCCCTGGCTGTAGGCGTCCATCAGCTCGTTGTTCCTGCGCATGAACGACTCAGGGTCGACCCAGCCCAGGCGGCCCATCTGCTCGCTCCACAGGGTGGCGCAGTCGCCATGGATCAGGGTGTCGTCCAGATCAAAAATTACCAATGCCATCCGTCACGCTCTCTCAATAATCGTCGCTGCTCAGGCTACTTCACACAGGGCGCTGGGGTCGATGGAAAGTGCCAGGCGTTGCCCATCCGGGTGCAAGTCGTCAGCCGAGCGGTTGAGCACGTCCACCACCAGTTCCACGCCGCGCGCTTCGATGCGGTAGCGAATCACGTTGCCCAGCAGGCTGTGGCTGCGAACCAAGGCGTCCAACTCGCCATTGCGGCTCAGCTCGATGGCCTCCGGGCGAATGGCGATACGGCTGTTGATCGGGCGTTGCAGCAACTGGGTGGCCTTGTCGGCGTCCAGCAGGTTGTAGTTGCCGATGAAACCGGCGGCGAACACGTCCACCGGCGCGGTGTAGAGGGTCTCGGCATCACCGCTCTGCACGATCTTGCCCTGGTTCATCAGGAAGATCCGGTCGGACATGGTCAGGGCTTCTTCCTGGTCATGGGTCACAAAGATCGTGGTCAGCCCCAGCTCGCGCTGGATCTGGCGGATCTGCTCGCGCAGGTGCTTACGGATTCGCGCATCCAGTGCCGACAGCGGTTCATCCAGCAGCAACAGGCGCGGGCGCGTGACCAGGGAGCGGGCGAGGGCCACGCGCTGGCACTGGCCGCCGGACATCTGGTGCGGGTAGCGGCCGGCGAGCTCCTTGAGTTCCACCAGTTGCAGGACTTCCTGCACGCGCTTGTGGCTGTCGTCGGCGTTGACCTTCTGCATGCGCAGGCCGAAGGCGACGTTCTGTTCCACGGTCATGTTGGGGAACAGCGCATAGCTCTGGAACACCATGCCGATATGGCGTTTTTGCGGGCTCAGCGGGACGATGTCCTGGCCATCCAGCAGGATTTTGCCACTGTCCACCGAGGTCAGCCCGGCGATGCAGCGCAGCAGCGTGGACTTGCCGCAACCGGACGGGCCGAGCAGGGTGACGAACTCGCCCTTGGCGATTTCGCAGTTGATGTCACTGAACACCGGGGTGCCGGCGTAGCTTTTTTGCAGGTGTTGGACGCTGACGAAGCTCATTGGCTTTTGTCCTTGTTCAAGATATTGGCGGCCCAGGTCAGCACCAGCACAAAGAAGAAGTAGGAAATCACGACGGCACTGGTGAAGTGGCCGCTGCTGTTGCGCATGTTGTTCAGGTAGACCTGCAGCGTTTCGTAGCGCGTACCCACGAGGATATTGGCGAATACGAACTCACCGAACAGGAACGAGAACGACAGCAACAGCGCCACCATCAAGCCTTTGCGCAGGTTGGGCAGCACCACCAGGATCGCCGCCTGCCAGGTGCTGGCACCGAGCAGTTGGGAGGCGTCCATCAGGTCGCGCAGGTTGATCGCCTGCAGGTTGTTGGTGATCGCCCGGTACATGAACGGCAGTGCCACGGTGAAGTAGCAGCCGATCAGAATCCACGGCGTGCCCACCATCGCAAAGGGACCTGAGCCATACAATTGCAGCAGGCCCACCGACGACACCACGGGCGGCACCGCGAAGGGCAGCAGGATCAGGATGTTCATCAGCGCGTCGAGTTTGGGAAAGTGGTAATGCACCACGAACAGCAGCGGCAAAATCAGCACCACCGACAGCACCAAGGCGCCCACGCACACCAGCAACGATTGCCCGAAGGCCATCAGGAAGCGCGGGTCGCTCCACAGCTGTACATACCATTTCACCGTGAAACCAGCGGGCAGGATCGTTGCCGACCAACTGCTGGCGATGGAATAGACGAAGGTGCCGATCAGCGGCAGCACCAGGATCGCAAACAACAGGCACACCACCACGCGGTGGTAGAGGGAGGCCTGGCCAGCTTCAGCGCGAGACATGGTAGCTCCTCTTGAGCAGCAGTTGATGGACCACGGTGACCACGGTCATCAGGGCCACCAGCACCACGGCCAGGGCACTGGCCAGGTTCGGGTCGAGGGACACGTCACCGGACACCAGCCCCGCGATGCGGATCGGCAGCACGTTGAAGTTGCCGGTGGTCAGCGCATACACCGTGGCATAGGCCCCAAGGGCGTTGGCCAGCAGGATCACAAAGGTGCCGAGCAGGGCCGGGGTGAGCACCGGCAAACCGATGTGTCGCCAGAACTGCCAACCGTTGGCACCCAGCAGCGACGCCGACTCACGCCAGTCCTCGCGCAGCGCATCGAAGGCCGGGTACAGCAGCAGTACACCGAGGGGAATCTGGAAATAGGTGTAGAGAATGATCAACCCGGTCTTCGAATACAGGTTGAAGTCCTGAATGATCCCCGCCTGCTTGAGCATGATCGTAATGCTGCCGTTGAAGCCCAACAGGATGATGAAGGCGAAGGCCAGGGGCACGCCGGCAAAGTTGCTGGTCATGTTGGCAAAGGCGGTGACGAAGTTGCGCAGCGGCGAATCCACCCGACGCAGGGAGTAACTGCCGAGGGTGGCGATGATGATGCCGAACACGCTGGAGTAGAAGCTGATCTCCAGGCTGAACTGGATGGCTTGCAGGTAGAACTTCGAGCTGAAGATGCGCGTGAAGTTTTCCAGGCCCCAGCCAGCCTCTTCGGTTTGCAGGCTGTTGATCAGCACCCATACCAGCGGGGCGATTTCGAACACGATAAAGAACAGTGCGAAAGGCACCAGGCACAGCAGCGCCAGCCATTTGCCTCGGTTCATTTCAACAGCTCCCGGCATACAGGTTTGTCGTGGGGCACGCCCAGCAGCTCACAGACGGTGCCGCACAGCTCGGTCTGTTTCGGTGCGGCGCGGCTGTCCAGGCTGAACGCAGCGCCCAGCACGAACAGCGGCACTTCGCGTTCTTCGGGGAGCAGGCCGTTGTGGGAACGGTCGTTGTTCATGCCGTGGTCGGCGGTCACCATTACCTGGTAGCCGGCGTCGAGCCAGGTGTGCAGGTAATCGGCCAGGATGATGTCGGCCGAGCGTGCGCTGTTGCGGTACTGCGGGGTGTCGAGGCCGTGCTTGTGGCCGGCGTCGTCGATGTTCATCGGGTGCACCAGCAGGACGTTCGGCGCGTGCTTGAGGCGCAGGCTTTCGGCGTCGGCGAACAGGTGGGAATCCGGGTAGTGGTCATTCCAGTAGAAATGCCCGTGCTGGATCGCCAGCGCCGGGTCGTCGGTATGACGGTCGCGGGCGGCGAGAAAGGGCGTGCGGTTATACAACTCGCTGACCCAGTGATAAGCCGCCGCCGCGGTAGTGAGGCCGGCGTCGGTGGCGTAATGGAAGATGCTGCGCTGGTTGGACAGGCGCGAGACGTTGTTGTGCACGATGCCGCTATCGATCGGCGGTACACCGGTGAGAATGCATTCGTACAACGGGCGGGACAGGGCGGGCAGTTCACATTCCAGTTTGTACAGGGCTGCGCGTCCTGCGCCGACATAGGCCTGCAAGTGCCCCATGGCGTGCCGCGCAACCTCGAAGTTCAGGCCGTCGAGCACGACAAGGATGACATTGTGCTTCATGGGGGGAGGCGCTCCGCAACGATGGACTTGGCTCGATATTCCTGATGCATCTGGGTTCAAGTGTGGGAGGGGGCTTGCCCCCGTTAGCGGTGTGTCAGTTTGAATATCTGTCACTGATCCACCGCCATCGGGGGCAAGCCCCCTCCCACATTGGATCTCCAGTGGAGTCCAATGTGGGGTGGCAGGCTTACTTCATCTCTACGATGACCTGCTCGTTCCACAGCTGAGGCAGCTTCTTGGAGGTGGCTTCCCAGGCATCGGCATCCTTGATCGGCTGCGGGTTGGCCTTGGTGTACTGCTCGCCCGGGATCAGGTTCTTGGCGATCTCGGCCGGCAGTTTCAGGTCGGTTTCAGCACGGATCGGACGCGCATTGCCTTTGGCCAGGTTGAGTTGGCCGGCGTCGCTGAAGATGTACTCGCGGGTCAGCTTGGCGGCGTTCGGGTGCTTGGCGTATTTGTTGATGAGGGTGGTGTAGCCGGATTTCACCGAGCCATCCGATGGGATCAGCACCACGTAGTCATCCGGGTTGGCCATCTTGGCCTTGTAGCTCAGGCCGTTGAAGTCCCAGACCACGCCCACTTCGGTTTCGCCTTTTTCCATAGTGGCAATGGTCGGGTTGGACAGTGAGAGGCGGCCTTGCTGGGCGATCTTGGTGAAGAATTGCAGGCCGGGGGCGATGTTCTTTTCGTCGCCTTCATTGGCAATGGCGGCTGCCAGTACGCCGTTGGCCGCTTGCGCCGCAGTGCTTACGTCACCGATGGAGACCTTGTATTTGCCGTTTTGCAGGTCAGCCCAACTGGTAGGCACTTCAGAGCCGTGCAGCAGCTTCTTGTTGACGATAAACGCGATGGTGCCGGTGTAGGCCAGGGCCCAGTGACCGTCCTTGTCTTTCGCCCAATCCGGGACCTGGGCCCAGGTGGACGGTTTGTACGGCTGGGTCACGTCCTGCTTCACCGCAATCGGCCCGAACGCCGCGCCCACGTCGCCGATGTCGGCGCTGGCGTTGTCTTTTTCAGCCTTGAACTTGGCGATTTCCTGGGCCGAGCTCATGTCGGTGTCGATGTGCTTGAGGCCGTAGGTCTTGGCCAGGTCTTCCCAGGTGCCTTTCCAGTTGGCCCAATCATCGGGCATGCCGACGCTGTTGACAGCGCCTTCTGCCTTGGCGGCAGCTTCCAGGGTTTTTAGATCGGTATCAGCGGCCATGGCGGCGGTGCACATGGCAATGGTCGAGCCTAACAGTGATGCCAGGAAAAGCTGTTTCATCCGAAGCTCCTTTGGGCGTTTTCAACGCGGCGGTTGTTTCTGCGGTGTTGTTGGTCTAGGTCAGAGCAATACCTGAGCCAATCTAGGCTCGATGGATGACAGTTTCATGTCGATGTCGTTTTTAAAATGCTGATGTCGCTTGTCGCAGAGTCAGCGTAGACCATGCTCAACTGCCCGTGGGGAAGGGACTTGGCCGACGTATTGCAGGGTGTGCTGCGACGGCTGCACACGGACTGTCATCTGTCGGTCATCTGTACTACCTAGGCTGGCACTCAACCGTGCAAGCCCATTTACGGAGCGGTTTGTGCACCTTGTCGGTGCTGGTCTAGTCCAGATAGGTAACGTTGATGCGTGATGAGGCAATCAAGGCGGTGACATCCATCGGCCTGGCGCTGCAAGAGCAGATCGACCACGGCCTGTTGCCGCCTGCCAGCAAACTGCCGGCCGAGCGCAAGCTCAGCGAGTTGTTCGGTACCACCCGGATTACCGTGCGGGAAGCCTTGTTACAACTGGAAGCGCAGGGTCAGATTTATCGCGAGGAGCGACGCGGCTGGTTTGTCTCGCCGCCACGGTTGGCCTACAACCTGATGCAACGCAGCCACTTTCACGCGATGGTCAGCGACCAGGGGCGGGTGGCGTCCACCGAGGTCATCTCCGCGCGGCTGCAACCGGCGTCGGCGGCGGTGTGCGCCTGGTTGCAGCTGCCGGCACTGTCGAGCGTGATCCAGATCTGCCGGGGCCGGCGCATCGATGGGCGCCTGGTGTTGTATGTGGAGCACTACCTGAACCCGCAGTATTTCCCGGGGATCCTGGCGTGTGATTTGAATCAGTCGATGACCGAGCTGTATGCACGCAAGTACGACCTGCACTACGGGCGGGTGCGTTTCGAGATCGTGCCGACGTCACTGCCGGTGGAGGCCGCCGCTGCGTTGCGTGTGTCGGTGGGCAGCCCGGGCTTGCGTATCGCCCGGGTCAACTATGACCAGCACCAGCGGTTGATCGACTGCGACCTGGAGTTCTGGCGGCATGATGCGATTCATGTCGGTGTGGATGTCATGGGGTCAGCGCCTTGATCACCTGGTCCACATTGGTCTCCAGCTCCGCCACCGGTTCCGCACCGTCCACGTTCAGCACCAGCAGCCTGGCGCCACTTGCCGTTACCGCTGCCGTCACCGCCTCACTCGGCTGGCGATGATGCAGCACCACCGCCACATCGTTGTCCTTCAGCTCGGCCGTGAGTTTCTGTAGCGCCTCGGGCGTCCAGTCGGCATCCGGCCGTGCATCGGTGCTGAGCGCTTCGAGGTTCAAACTGCTGATCAGATAAGCAAAGTGATCGCTCAGGCTGACCACACTCAGGTTATCCGCCTTGGCCAGGCGCGCTTCGCTGTCGGCGGTGAGTTTGAGCAGGCGCTGCTTGAGGGCGGCGAGGTTGGCGTCGATCTTCGGCTTGGCGCCCGGGGCCAGGCGGCTCAGGTCGGCAGCCAGTACATCGGCCATGCGTCCCATATTGTTGCTCGACTGCCATGGCTGGCTGTTCAGGCCATCGGCAACGCCAGGCTGTACGGCGATGCCAGGCAAGCCACCATCCACCGGGCGGGCGGCGTCGACTTCGACGATACGGATATTGCTACGCCGCGCCACCGGGTACAGCGGGTCATCGGCCCACAATGAGCGCAGGCCGATGGCGGCGTCGGCGTCCAGCGCCAATTTGCTCAGGGCCGGCGCGCCACGGCCGGTGAAGTAGGACACCTGGCGTGAACCCGGCAGGTTGGCCGGGGCGGCGCGTTCAAGCTGCACATCGGTGCCTTTGAGCAACACGTCGGCCAGGCCATAGGTAATCGGCAGGGAGGCCAGTACTTTGACCGGTTTTACGGCATGAGCAGCCGGTTTGGCCGCTTGCGCCGCCATCAGCGGCGCGGTGAACATACAGGCGATGGCCAGGGCCAGGGGATGAAGAACGGAGCGCATTATCCAAGATTCCCTTTGAGGCTGGGCACTGTGCCGCGCGCGATGGCGGCCAGGGCGAAGGCGATACCAGCGACCAGGATGATGGCGGCGCCGGACGGCACGGGCAGGTCGAAGATGATCGGCAGCAGGATCCCGCACAGGGTGCTGACTGTGGCAATCGCCACCGAGACCCAGAAGAAGCCCTTCAGCGACTGGCTCAACAGCCGCGCCGCAGCCGCCGGAATCACCAGCAGCGCTCCCACCAGGATCGCACCGATGACCTTGACCGCCGCGACGGTGATCAGCGTCACCAGGATCACGAACAGGTAGTCCAGGGTTTTCACGGCGACGCCGCGCACAGCGGCCAACTGCGGATTGAAGCTGGCCAGCATGATGCGGTTGTACAGCGGCAGCGCCAGGGCCATCACCAGCGCACCGACAACCGCCAGCACCAGCAGATCGTTGCCGTTGACCGTCAGCACCGAGCCAAACAGCACGTTCTCGAGGATATGCACGTTGATCTTGCCGGCCAGGATCAGCAGCAGGCTCGCCCCCAGCGCCAGGGACACCGACAGGAACACCCCGATCAAGGTGTCCGGCGCCAGGCCCGTGCGGTTGCGCAGGTAGTTGAGCAGGATGCCGAACAGCAGGCAGTAGCCGAACAGTGCGCCATACGGCCCGGTGTAGGGCTCACCCAGCAGGATCCCGACTGCCACGCCAGTCAACGCAGCGTGGCCAACCGCTTCGGAGAAAAACGCGAAGCGCTTGACCACCACCAGCGTGCCCAGGCCGCCCAGCACCGGGCCGATCAGCAGACCGGCGAGCAGGGCGTTGACCACAAAACCGTAGGCCAGTGCCTCCGGCAGGTAGCCCGAAGAGGCCCAGCCCTGGACCATCAAGCGAAAGGCTTCATAACTCATTGCGCCGGGCTCCGAGGGTGAGTGGAGAACAGGGTCAGCAGGCGGTCCGGGGTCAGCGCCTCCTTGGGCGTGGCATCGAACAGCACGCGGCGGTTCAGGCCGGTGACGCGGTCGGCCAGGCGGCCCACGGCTTCCAGGTCATGCTCGATCCACAGCACGGTGATCCCGGCCAGGCGCCAGTCATTGAGCAGGCGCTCGAACACCTGGATACCGGCTTCGTCGAGGGCCGACATCGGCTCATCCAGCACCAGCAGGTGCGGCGCCGGGATCAGCCCCTGGGCCAGCAGCACACGCTGGCGTTCACCGCCGGACAGCGCGCCCATGCGCCGCTTGCGTTTGTCCTGCATGCCGACGCGCTCCAGTGCGTCCCCGATCGCGCCGGCGTAGTGCCTGGACAGGCCCAGGAACGCCGGGCGCCGTTGGCACATGGCAGCCATGAAATCATCCACGGTCATCGGCAAGCCCCGGTCAAACTCCAGGGCCTGGGGTACATAGCCGATAGTGCCGGGCGCGGCCGGCCAATGCAGGCTCAGCCGACCCTGGTGGGGTGTCTGCCCGAGCAGGGTCTTGATCAGCGAGCTTTTACCGCCGCCGTTGGGGCCGACCAGCGCATGGATGCTGCCCGGCTGTACCTGGAAACTCACCGCATCGAGGATCGCGGTGCGACCCAGGGTCAACGACACCTTGTCGAACTCGAGCGTCGGGCCGACGCTGACCGCCTTCAGCTGTTCCGCCGCCGTCATGCTCCGGACTCCTGAATTGCCCGGATCACCGTGTTGAGGTTACCGGTCATTTCCACTTCGTACTTCTCGGCGCTGTATTCGCCGTAGGAAATATGCGACAGCGGGTACAGCTTGACCCCGGATTCACGCTGGATGGTGTCGACGTAGGTGGACGGGAAGTCCATCTCCGAGAAGATCACCTTCACGTCCAGGGCGCGCAGTTCGTCGATGGTTTTCTTCAACTGGCTGGGGCTTGGCTCGATGCCGTGGGCCGGTTCGACCACGGCGGTGACTTCCAGGCCGAACTCGCGCAGCAGATAGTCGTAGGCCGCATGCACGGTGGCCACGCGCAGGTCCGGGTTGGGTGCGCTGGTCAATTTGGCCAGGGCATCGGCACGCATCTGGCGCAGGCGCTTGCCGTAGGCACGGGCATTCTGGGTGTAGGTCTTGGCGTTGTCCGGGTCGAGCTTGCCCAGTTCGCGGGCAATGTTGTTGACCTGGGCAATCGATGCGCTGATCGACAGGAAGGTATGCGGGTTGACCACCTTGCCCGCACCGCGTGCGGCGTTACCGGTGGCGGCCAGCAATGGCACATTGGCGTTGGCTTCGATCACCGGGATGTCCGGGCGCTCGCTGGTGGCGATCATGCGGTCGGCGAAATCATCGTGGCCGACGCCGTTGAGCACGATCACGTCCAGGGTGCCGATGCGCTTGATGTCTTCGGCGCGTGGCTCGTAGGCATGCGGGTTGAAACCGGCCGGAATCAGCGGCACCACCTCGGCCTTGTCGCCGACGATATTGGCCACGTAGCTGTAATAAGGGTGCAGGGTGATGCCGATACGCAGGCGCTTGGTTGCCTCGGCATTGGCAAGGGGAGCGAGCATCAGGCTGAACAGGCCAACCAGCAACAGGCGCAACAGGGGCGATGAAATAGACATGGGCAATCGGTCTTCTCGTTCAGTGACGGTGCTGGCGGGTGACGCCGGCATCGAATTGCGCGACCACCTGCCGCCAGCCGGCTGCGATCAGCGCCTGGTCGGAGAGGTCGGAGGGAGCGGCGAGGTTGGCCTGGCGATTGAGCCAGATGTCCGGCTCGGCCCCGTGCACGCGCATCAGTAATGAACCGCTGGTCGCTGGCGCCTGGCTCAAGCCCAGGTAGGCCGAGGGTTTCAACAGTTGCCAGCGGTGATCGCCACGGCTGACCGAACTGGCGTCCTGGGCAAACGGCGCAAAGCCTTCTTCGGCCAGTTGCGCCGGGCTGGGCAGCGCGCTTTGTTCCTGCTGCAACAGCTGGATTTCATCCAGGGTCACCCGCAGGTCAGCGTAAATGCCTTGCTCGGCGGCGCTCAGGTCGCGGCGCGCGTCCAATTGGTGGCTGGGCACCGCCGCGACTTCCTGGGATTCACCGTGCAGCGCTATTACCGAGCCGGCCACCGCGAGGATGATCAGGCACAACAGCAGCACGTAGAGGGTTTCGTGACCGGCACCGGCCGGGCGTACAACCTGTGTGGTACTCATTGCGGCTGGATATCCGCTTGGTCGATTTCCACCACGTGGCCGGGACCGGCATCAAACAGCACGTAAAACTCGGCGGACGGTTTCTTGAAGGTCAGGGTCGAGTCCTGGCCGAGTTTGCCGGGCACCAGGATGGTTTCGTCGTAGCCGATCACGTCCAGGGTCACGCCGGGTGCACCGCTGCCGTCGGAGAAGCCGCCCTTGCACTGGATCTGCTCACCGGGGATTTCCTTGCACTCGCACATCGGGTTGTGGGCGAGGGCGACGGTACTGAATCCCGCACCCATCAACAGGACGCCGCAGGCGCGGGTCAGTCGCATCAAAGTCATGGTTTAACTCCTTGCTTGTTCAGCCAGGCAATCGTGGCAGGCGAAGCCTGGCTCAACGGGATGGAACCCTGGTGCATGCTGCCGTCCCAGCCTTCCATGGTCACCCACAGTTCGGCGTCGACGGGCGTGCGTTCCGGGATCGGCAGGCCGGCGCCCATGCGGTAGGGCGTACCGAAGAAGATCACCCCGGCAGCGCGCAGGCTGCGCGGCTTGCCGATGCGCAGGTAGGTGGCCTTGACCTGGTTGGCACAGCTGTCGCACAGGGCGGCGTTGAAGAATTTCATCGGGCCGGCCGGGTCGGGGCGCGGGCCTTCATTGCGAAACTCGGCAAGCTTCAGGCTCCAGGGTCCGACCTGTACGTCGCCGGCCACCCGTTCGCCGATGCCGGTGTCGCCGCGAAACAGCGCTGCATCGGCGAAGTACTTGGGCATGAAGCCCAGCGGCACCAGCAACAGCAGCACATTGAGATGGAAACGCCATTTCAGCCAGAGCGCCCGCAGAGGCGATGGTTTTACCGCAGCGACCTTGCTCATGAGTTGGCCTCCGAGGTTTGCGCCTGCCGGGCGGGGAGGGAAACCGGTTTGTGCTGTGCCTTGGCTTCACGCTTGAAGGCATTGAGGGTGGCCAGGGCGGTGCGCTTGGTCCAGATCAGCAGGCCGCTCAACACCATCATGCTCATGATCAGGCCGAAGAAGGCCCAGATCAGCTTGATCCAGATGCCGCCGAAGTCGCCGGTGTGCAGGGGGCGCATGGATTCGGTGACGAACTCCAGCTTCGAACGGTCGGACAGCAGGTGCGCCGCAGCCACTTCACCGTCATAGGGGTTGATCTGCGCGGTCTGGAACATCAACGGGTACCAGCCCCGCCCGCCGATCTGCAGGTGACTGTAGGCATTGAGCGGCAGGCTGATGAAACTTGCCTCCAGGCCAGGGATGCGCTGGGTGGCGATCTTGATCGCCTCGTCCACCGGAATCATGGGGGCCGGCACGCCGGGCGCCGACATCGGCACCTTCTCCCGGGCAATCACCGGGATGACCGGTTCGGTGGAAATCGAAATCTGGTTGTCGCCCAAAATCGCCCGGATCAGGAACCAGATGCCGGTAACGGAGATGACTGCTATGAACCAGATCGACCAGATACCGCTCAAGCGGTGGAAGTCCCCCCAGAAAATCCGCGCGCCGTGGCGAATCCGCAGGGTCGGGCGCAGGAAGCCTTTCCAGAACCGCTTGTACACCACCAGCCCGGTGACCAGCGACGCCAGCAGCGGGATGCCGAGTGCCGACACCAGGTACCAGCCCCAGCTGTAGCCATTGGTGAACGGCACCAGCCACCAGCCATGCAGGGCGCGGGTGAACTGCTGGAAGTTGAAGGAGGGGCTGATGCCCTGGATCGCCCCGGTGTACGGGTTGACGTAGACCTCCACCGAGCGTCCGTCGGGGTAGCTGAGGTCGACGCTCAAGGCAAAATGCGATTCGTCGGGCCGGCTGATCGACTGCACATATACCTGGGGTTCATCGCGCTTGATGGCGGCGATCACCTGGTCGTAGCTCAGCGGTTCGGCATCGTCCGAGGGCTTGCTCGCACGGATATCCGGGTTGGCCAGCCAGACGATCTCCTGGCTGACCACCGCCAGGGTGCCGGTGACGCAGACGATCAGTACAAAGAACCAGATAGGCAATGCCAGCCAGCTATGTACGAGAAACCAGAGTTTGGAGCGTGACTTCTTCGACATGTGAATGAGGGTCTTGATCGGAGGAGGGCAATGGAGGCCCGGAAAAGGCCAGTCGTAGCTTTTGCTGACGCGACGGGCTGTATCTAAGTTAAGACGGATGAGAATGAGAAATCCCTAAGGCGGATATGAAAGAAAATGTTTCAGGTTCACATTCGGGGCGTTTTATCGCCTTGATCGAACACGAAACATGTTCCAAGCCATCACCCAGGCGCCATTGATGGGTCGGGGCGGCTGCGTAGGATGGGCGCATACCGTTGAGCGAGCGCCGACAAAAGTGAGCCCAGAAAAATGACTGCCCGAACCCTCTACGACAAACACATCGATTCCCACACGGTGTGCCCCCTGGATGACCAGGGCCATGTGCTGCTTTATATCGACCGCCAGGTGATCAACGAATACACCAGCCCCCAGGCCTTCAGCGGCTTGCGCGAGGCCGGGCGTAACGTGTGGCGCCCAGGCACGGCGCTGGCCGTGGTCGACCATGTAAACCCCACCACGCCCAAGCGCATCGCGGCAATGCCAGACGCAGGCGGGGCGCGGCAGGTGTCCTACCTGGCGGAGAACTGCCGGGACTTCGGCATCGAGCTGCTGGACATCCTCGACAAGCGCCAGGGCATCGAACACGTAATCGCCCCGGAGCAGGGCTTTATCCTGCCAGGCATGGTGATCGCCGCCGGTGACAGCCACACCACCACTTACGGCGCCCTCGGTGCCTTCGGTTTCGGCATCGGCACCTCGGAGATCGAACACCTGCTGGCCTCTCAGACGTTGGTCTACAAGCGTCTGAAGACCCTGCGGGTCACGGTTGAGGGCGACCTGGCACCCGGCCTGACGTCCAAGGATGTGATCATGGCGCTGATCGGCAAGATCGGCGCTTCCGGTGCCACGGGCTATGCCATTGAGTTTCGTGGTTCCACCATCGATGCGCTGAGCGTCGAGGCGCGCATGACCATCTGCAACATGGCGGTGGAAGCGGGCGCACGCGGCGCGTTCATGGCGCCGGACGAAAAAGTCTTCGCCTACCTCAAGGGCAAGCCGCGTGCGCCGAAAGGCGAGCTGTGGGACCAGGCGCTGGTGGGCTGGCGCCAACTGCACTCGGATGCCGATGCGGTGTTCGACCAGGAAGTGCACCTCGATGCCAGCACCCTGGAACCCATGGTCACCTGGGGCACCAGCCCCGACCAGGCCGCGCCCATCGGCGCCCGCGTGCCCGACCCGCAGGACGTCAGCGACCCGATCCTGCGCCAGGACATGCGCCGCGCCCTCAACTACATGGGCCTGGAAGCCGGTATGCCGTTGAGCGAGATCGTTATCAGCCATGCGTTCATCGGCTCCTGCACCAACGCCCGCATCGAAGACCTGCGCGACGCCGCCAGCGTGGTGCGTGGCAAGCGCGTCGCTGAACACGTGCGGGCGATGATCGTGCCGGGCTCCACCGAAGTGCGCGACCAGGCCGAAGCCGAAGGCCTTGCAGCGATTTTTATCGACGCCGGCTTTGAATGGCGTCAGTCGGGTTGCTCGATGTGCCTGGCCATGAACGACGATGTGCTCGCCCCCGGCGACCGCTGTGCGTCCAGCACCAACCGCAACTTCGAAGGCCGCCAGGGCGCGGGTGCACGCACCCATCTGATGAGCCCGGCGATGGTCGCCGCTGCTGCCATTACCGGCCGCCTCACTGATATCCGCCACTTTGGAGCGCACCCATGAGCCTGCAACCCTTCACCCTGGTCACCGGCAAGGCCGCGCCGATGCTGGCGGCCAACATCGATACCGATGTGATCATGCCCAAACAGTTTCTCAAGGGTATCGACCGCAGCGGCCTGGACCGCGGGCTGTTCTTCGACCTGCGTTTCTTGGCGTCCGGCGAGCCCAACCCCGAGTTCGTGCTGAACCAGCCGGCCTGGCAGGGTGCGAGGTTCATGGTGGTCGGGCCGAACTTCGGCTGCGGTTCCAGCCGAGAACACGCGGTATGGGGCTTGAAGCAGATGGGCATCCGCGCGCTGATCGGCAGCAGCTTCGCGGGGATTTTCTATGACAATTGCCAGCGCAACGGGGTGTTGTTGATCACCTTGGACGAGGCGGTGTTGCAGCAGCTGGGCAAGACCGTCAGCCAGGCGGACCAGGCGCAGATCAGTGTCGACCTTGAAGCCCAGCAGATCCATTTGGCGGATGGCCAGGTGATCCCGTTCCAGATCGATACCCTGCGCAAGACGGCGTTGTTGCTGGGCCTGGATGCCATCGGCAGCACCTTGCAGCGCAGTGACGAGATCAAGGCCTTCGAACGCCGGCACCTGCAAGCCAACCCCTGGCTGAGCTAGATCGACAATCCCTTGAAATGCTCCTGCAAAAACTCCACGCAGGCCCGCAGCTTCCCGGAATACGCCAACCGTGTCGGGTACACCGCCCACACGTTGGCGCTCTGGGTATAACCGTGCAGTATCTGCACGAGCTTGCCTTGCTCCAACAGCGGCTTCACATCCCACATCGAGCGCAGCAGCACCCCGCGCCCATCCAACGCCCACTGCAACACAATCTCGCCATTGTTCGACGACAGCGGCCCGCGTACGCGCACGCTTTCCTGGGTGCCGTCGCGCTCCAGGTTCCAGATGCCGAACGCGTTATCGCGCTCCTTGAGTATCAGGCAGTCGTGCTGCTCCAGGTCACTCAACTGTTGCGGTGTGCCGCGCCGCTCCAGGTAAGCCGGGGCGGCGCACAGCACGCGCCGGTTGCTCACCAGCCGACGGCCGATGTGCTGGCCGGGGATGTCGTCGCCCACGCGGATCTCCAGGTCGAAGCCTTCGCTGACGATATCCACCACGCGGTCGAACAGGTCCAGGCGGATTTCCAGGTCCGGGTACTGTTCAGCCAGCAACGACACGGCCGGTGCCACATGGTTGCGACCGAAACCGAAGCTGCTGCACAGATGCAGGTGGCCACGCGGGCGGTCATGGGCGTCGGAGAGTTCATCGGACAGTTGCTGGAAATCTTCAAGGATGCGCACCGCCCAGCGCTGCACCCGTTCACCGTCTTCGGTCAGGGCAATGCGCCGGCTGGTGCGGTGCAACAGGCGGGTGGCCAAGGTGGTTTCGAGAATCTGGATGCGTTTGCTGACATACGCCGGCGACAAGCCCAGCTCATCGGCCGCCGCAGCGAAACCGGCCTTGCGGATCACGGTCAGGAACACCCGTAGGTCTTCGGGTAGGGGCACGGTATCTTTCTTGTTAGTCATCACAAACAGGGCTGGCGGCATGAGCCGCCAGAATAGCACCGGTTGGGCAGACCTTTCGGCAGGCCCGGTTGCTTGCCGGTGGTGAACGCGATAGCAGCGAAGGCGCCGATCGGTGTCTCCCCGGCCGATAATGCCGACGATGCGCAAGAACCGGGTTACAGCGCTGCTCAGCGAAGGAAGGTCAGGACTTCGCCCAGCAGCAACTCAGGGGCTTCTTCGGCGATGTAATGGCCGGCCGGCAGGGCCTTGCCACGCACGTCGGTGGCGACTTTCTGCCATTCCTTGAGCGGCTCGAAGCAGCGCCCGACAGTGCCTTCGGCGCCCCACATCACCAGTAACGGCAGGCTCAGGTGATTGCCGGCGTCGATGTCCGCCTGGTCGTGCTCAAGGTCGATACCGGCGGCAGCCCGGTAGTCCTCGCAGATGCCCGTGGCGGCGCCCGGCAATTTCAGGCAACGCAGGTATTCGGCGAAGGCCTCATCGGTGAACGGCTTGAGCCCGGCGCTGCGACTGCCCATCACGCTGCGCAGGTACAGCTCCGGGTTGCCCTCGATCAAGGCTTCCGGCAACGGCGCCGGACGGATCAGGAAGAACCAATGCCAGTAGGCACGGGCGAAGGCTTCGTTGGTCTGCGCGTACATCGACAGGGTCGGGGCAATGTCCAGCAGCACCAGGCGTTGCACGGCCGCCGGGTGGTCCAGGGCCAGGCGGTGGGCCACGCGGGCACCACGGTCGTGGGCCAGCACCGAGAACGTGTCAAGGCCCAGCGCCTGCATCAGTTCGACGTTGTCCCGGGCCATTTCCCGTTTCGAATAATGGGTGTGATGGTCATTGGCCGGTGGCTTGCTGCTGTCGCCATAGCCGCGCAGGTCGGCGGCCACCACGGTGAAGTGTTCAGCCAGTTGCTCGGCGACTTTGTGCCAGATGACGTGGGTTTGCGGATGCCCGTGCAACAGGAGCAGACCGGGACCTGTACCACCTTTGCGGTAGCTGATGTCCACGCCGTTGACGTGGCACTGGTCTTTCTGGAATCCGGCGAACATGGAATGACTCCTCTTTGTAATTGCTTGCATCCTGGAATCACGCGGCATTCGGGGCAAGGGCAAAAACGTGGAGGGGGTGTTCATGAAGTGTGATGCAGGAGCGGGCTCGCTCGCTCCTGCAAAGGGTCAGCCTTGTTTGAACAGTGCCTTGGCACGTTCGCGAATCTGTGCTTCGGTCAGGTCTTCCTTGTGGGTGGCCAGGAACCACAGATGACCGAACGGATCCTTCACACTGGCGGAGCGGTCGCCATAGAACTGGTCCTTGGGCTCGGACACGACGCTGGCGCCAGCCGCAACGGCTTGCTTGAACTGCGCGTCGACATCGCTCACATACAGATGCAAGCCGACACTGGTGTGTTCGGCCGGGTTGCGCAGGGCCATTTCGTCGCAGGGCGTGCCCAGCATGATGGCCGAATCGCCGATGCGCAGCTCGGCATGGCCGACTTTGCCATCGGGCATGTCCAGACGCATGACCTGGGTGGCGCCGAAGGCTTTTTTGTAGAACTCGATGGCTTCACTGGCTTTGTCGATGCCCATATAAGGCGTGATGCTGGCGTAGCCCTCCGGAATAGGTTCAACGCTCATATCGCTCTCCTTGATTGTGGTTGTAGAGACACGGCCTCTTCACTTTAGGCCACGTTCCGTGTGGCCTGTGGGCAGTCGACGAAGTGTTGGGGCCGCAGGTCATGCAGGGGGTGTCGGTTCCAGCAACTGTGCCCCCGGCCCGCGCTCACCAAGCTGGTCATCCTGATTGCGCAATGGACACGCCTCCATCGACAAACATCCGCAGCCAATACAGCCATTGAGCTTGTCGCGCAGCAGCGTCAGCTTATTGATGCGCTCATCCAGGTCTTGCCGCCACAGCGCCGACAAACGCTCCCAATCCTGGGCGTTGGGCGTGCGCCCCTCCGGCAATGTCTGCAAGGCTTCGCCAATCGTTGCCAGCGGAATGCCCAGGCGCTGGGCGATCTTGATCACCACCACGCGCCGCAGTACATCCCGGGGGTAACGCCGTTGATTACCGGCGTTGCGATTGCTCTTGATCAGCCCCTTGGTTTCGTAGAAGTGCAGCGCCGTGACCGCCACACCACTGCGGGCGGCCAGTTGGCCGACAGTGAGTTCCTTGTTGAGCATGAAAAACTCCAGATAAGCGCTTGACCTTGACTTAACTAGAGGTTTTACCCTGCATGGCATCGAATCGCAAGATTCTGCCTACAGAGGAAGGGGAGTGTTCATGCAGGTATCAGAGAAGAATCGCAGCTTCACTCAATTGATCGAGTTTCAGATCGAACCCCGGCAACAATCTGCCCTGGTGGCCGCCCTGACCCTTCAGAGCGAACGCCTGGCCCAGGGCCATGGCGGCTTTATCAATGCGAGTGTACTGGTCAGCGATGACGGACGGCGGGTGCTCAATTACCTGCAATGGCACTCGCGTGAAGACGGCGAGGCGGCCTTCCAGTGTTTTGAGCATGGCGAGGAAGATTTCTGGACATTGATTCGCGCCCACCAAGCCACGGCCGTGACCTTTGGTTCGTTCCAGGTGCTGCGCAGTTTCGAACGCAGCCACGACAACGCGTTGCACTGCCGCCTAAATGGATAGGTGCAGCATGCGCTCGCCTTGCACGTTTTCTCCGGGCCGGCGCTTGTTCACCGCCAGCTCGCCGATCTTGATCAGGCGCGTACGTGTGACGTTGCGGCTCAGGCCGAGCAGGTTGGCGGTGTGCACCTGGTTGTAATGGCTGAAACGGTAGGCGGCCCGTAGCAGGGCATCTTCGACCTTTTCATGCAGGGCGCCGGCCTGTTCCTCGAACAGTTTCTGGAAGGCCCGCGCCAGCAATGCTTCGGCGCTGTTGTCGCTGCCGTGCTGGCTGTCGTCCTGGCGCTCGATGCGCATGTTGGACAGGCGCAGGTCGTCGCGCTCGATCACGCCGTTCCGGCAGATCAGCAGGGTGTGGTGGATTACGTTTTCCAACTCGCGGATGTTGCCCGGCCAACTGTAGCTTTTAAGCTTGTGCTCGGCCTCGCGGCTGATGGTGATGGGGCCATATCCCAGGCGCTGGCTGTAGGCTTCGATAAAGTGCCGGGTCAGTGGCAGGATATCGCCGGGGCGCTCGCGCAGCGGGCTGAGCTCCAGGCTGACCACGTCGAGGCGGTAATAGAGGTCTTCGCGGAAATGCCCGGCGTTGATGGCTTTTTCCAACTGCACGTTGGTTGCGGCCAAGACGCGCACATCAATCGGAATGCTCTTGCGCGAACCCAGGCGTACGACTTCCCGTTCCTGCAGGACCCGCAGCAGTTTGACCTGGATCGCCATCGGCAAATCGCCGATCTCATCGAGAAACAACGTGCCGCCGTCGGCCTCCTCGAACCAGCCGGCCTTGGCGCTGAGGGCGCCGGTGAAGGCGCCTTTTTCATGGCCGAACAGTTCGGCCTCCACCAGGGACTCGGAGAACGCCCCGCAGTTGACCGCCACGAACGGCCGGTTGCGCCGTGCGCTGAGGTTGTGGATGTGGCGTGCCACCAGCTCTTTACCGGTGCCGGTCTCGCCGATGATCAGCACGCTGGCTTCGCTGGGCGCCACTTGCTGGATGTGGTCGAGCAGCGCCTGGGATTTGGGGTCTTCGAAGACCTGGGCCGTGGCGCGGATCGAGGTCGCGAGGGCGGGCGAGGGCGGTAGGGTCAACAGCTGCATGGGCACCTCTCTTAGGAATAGAACGTTGGAATCGGCAGGGAGTGGTTCAGCGCCCAGTCCCCCAGTTCGTGGAGTTTGTAGTCCACCGGGTCGTGCAGGGTCTGGGTGCGCAGGTTGCGCCAGTGACGGTCCAGGCGCAGCGACGCGTGGGTGGAGCGCGCGCCGGTGACTTCGAACAGGCGGCTGCACAGCTCCAGGCCTTGGCGGGTAGCGGCGACCTTGGCGGTGGCGATGGCAATGGCCAACTGGCCGCGTTCGGTTTCGCTGAGGTTCGGGCCTTTGGCCCAGGCCTGGTCGAGCAGGTCGGCAGCGCGCTCCACCAGCAGGCGCACGCCTTCCAGTGCGACCCAGAATTCGCCGTAGTGATGCAGTACGTAAGGGTCCCTGCGCACATCTTCGGCCGAGGATTTATGCCACGCGCGGGTTTCGGTGAGGGTGTAATTGCGCGCTTCCTCGAAGGCGCCTTCGGCAATGCCGAGAAACATGTGGGTGAACGTCAGCTGGGCGATCAACGGGCGCAGGCAGGCGAAAGGCGTACTCAGCGGGCCGGGGTCGAGCAGCAATTCTGATTCCTCGACGCGTACTCG
>Ga0207706_10000667_pt1 | contig 36074 bp, 30 predicted proteins | sample KBSC53metaG_FD_184318 | JGI IMG/M metagenome (GOLD analysis project Ga0207706, IMG submission 184318) | Corn rhizosphere microbial communities from Kellogg Biological Station, Michigan, USA - KBS C5-3 metaG (SPAdes) (version 2) | ecosystem: Host-associated > Plants > Roots > Rhizosphere > Soil ... | reverse complement strand
GGCCAAGAGCACCCGCGCCGATCACGACGTGGATTACCTGTTCGGCCAGGTCTCCATTGACAAACCCTTCGTTGATTGGAGCGGCAACTGCGGCAACCTGTCGGCGGCGGTCGGTTCCTTTGCCATCAGCGCCGGCCTGGTCGATCCGACACGCCTGCCCCACAACGGCGTGGCTGTGGTGCGTATCTGGCAAGCCAACATCGGCAAGACCATCATTGCCCACGTGCCGATCACTGACGGCGCGGTGCAGGAAACTGGTGACTTCGAACTGGATGGCGTGACCTTTCCGGCCGCCGAAGTGCAGTTGGAGTTCATGGATCCGGCGGCGGAAGAAGAGGGCGGCGGTGGTTCGATGTTCCCCACCGGCAACCTGGTGGACGACCTGGAAGTGCCTGGCGTCGGCACCTTCAAGGCGACGCTGATCAACGCCGGTATCCCGACCATCTTCATCAACGCCGAAGACCTCGGCTACACCGGCACCGAGCTGCAAGGCGCGATCAACAGCGACCCGAAAGCCCTGGCAATGTTCGAGACCGTGCGGGCTTATGGCGCGTTGCGCATGGGCCTGATCCAGCACCTGGACGAAGCCGCCCAACGCCAACACACGCCGAAGGTGGCGTTTGTGGCCAAGCCGGCCGACTACGTGGCGTCCAGTGGCAAGGCGATCAAGGCGGGTGATGTGGACCTGCTGGTGCGTGCGCTGTCCATGGGCAAATTGCACCACGCGATGATGGGCACGGCGGCGGTGGCGATCGGCACGGCGGCGGCGATTTCCGGCACCCTGGTCAACCTCGCGGCCGGTGGTGTGGAGCGCAATGCCGTGCGCTTCGGGCACCCGTCCGGCACCTTGCGCGTCGGCGCAGAGGCCACCCAGGTGAACGGCGAGTGGGTGGTGAAGAAAGCCATCATGAGCCGCAGCGCCCGAGTGCTGATGGAAGGTTTCGTACGCGTGCCCGGCGACGCTTTCTAACAACCCACACTGTCCCCAGTGTGGGAGGGGGCAAGCCCCCTCCCACATTGGATCTTCATACCCCCAAGCAGGCGGCCAGACCTGCGATGGAGCGATCAACCGTGATCCTGAGGAATAACCCAACCTTTTAGGAGTACTGCCATGAGCGCCAACGTCGACCAGAACAACCGTCCCGACTACGACCAGGTCCTGCAGGACATCGCCGATTATGTCCTCACTTACCGGATCGACTCTCAGGATGCATTGGACACCGCTCGCAACTGCCTGATGGACACCTTGGGTTGCGGCCTGCTGGCCCTGCGTTTCCCGGAGTGCACCAAGCACCTGGGGCCGATGGTCGAGGGCACGGTGGTGCCGTTTGGCGCTCGTGTACCGGGCACTTCGTTCCGGCTGGATCCGGTCAAGGCGGCGTGGGACATCGGCTGCATCGTACGTTGGCTCGACTACAACGACACCTGGCTCGCCGCCGAGTGGGGGCACCCCTCGGATAACCTCGGCGGCATCCTCGCTGTGGCCGACCACTTGTCGCAAAAGCGCATCGCCAACGGTGAGGCACCGCTGACCCTGCGCGCGGTGCTGGAAGCAATGATCATGGCCCACGAAATCCAGGGCGTGATTGCCCTGGAAAACTCGTTCAACCGCGTCGGCCTCGACCATGTGCTGTTGGTGAAAGTCGCTTCAACGGCGGTGACGGCCAAACTGATGGGGGCCAACCGTGAACAGCTGCTGGCGGCCCTGTCCCATGCGTTTGTCGATGGGCAGGCATTGCGCACGTATCGGCATGCACCGAATGCCGGTTCGCGCAAATCCTGGGCGGCGGGAGATGCCTCCAGCCGGGGCGTGCGTCTGGCGGATATCGCGATGCGCGGCGAGATGGGCATCCCTGGCGTGTTGAGCGCGCCGCAGTGGGGGTTCTATGACGTACTGTTCAGCCACACCAACAAGGACCTGGCGCTCAAGCCGCAGGACAAGCGCGGGTTCAGCCTGTCCCAGCCCTACGGCACCTATGTGATGGAAAACGTGCTGTTCAAGATCAGCTTCCCCGCCGAGTTCCATGCGCAAACGGCCTGCGAAGCGGCGGTGACCTTGCATCCGTTGGTCAAGGATCGCCTGCAGGAAATCGAGCGTATCGTGATCACCACCCATGAGTCGGCGATTCGCATCATCTCCAAGGTCGGGCAACTGGCCAACGCCGCTGACCGTGACCACTGCCTGCAATACATGACCGCCGTGCCGCTGGCGTTCGGCAATCTGGTGGCCGAGCAGTACGAAGACGAATTCCACGCCGCCCATCCGATCATCGATGAGCTGCGGGATAAAATGGTCATCGTCGAGGATCCGCGCTATAGCCGCGAATACCTGGAGGCGGACAAGCGTTCCATCGCCAACGCGGTGCAGGTGTTCTTCAAGGACGGCAGCAGCACCGAGCAGGTGGCGGTGGAGTACCCGATCGGCCATCGCCGGCGCCGGGTGGAGGGCATCCCGTTGCTGGAGGACAAATTCAAGGCCAACCTGGCCACACGGTTTACCGCGCAGCGCAGTGCCGAGATTTTTGCGCTGTGCAAGGATCAGGCGCGGCTAGAGGCGACACCGGTAAACCGGTTTGTGGATCTGTTCGTGATCTAGCAGACACCGCGTATTCACCGGTGCAAATCCAATGAATGTGGGAGGGGGCCTCCCACAGTTGACCGTGTTCATTCGAATCGCAGTATGACTCTGCGGTTGTGTTTGCTCTTCTTCTCGATCTTCTCGCAGAACACCCGGCCGATTTCTTCGGTGTTGAGCACATGGGTGCCGCCGCACGGTTGGATATCGATACCGGCGATTTCAATCACCCGCACCGCCCCCTGGACCACCGGTGGCGCCACCGCCTGGGTGCGGGTGATCTGCAGCAGGGTGGCGTACTCGGTGGCTGGCATCGACAGGGTTTTCACCGGGTGGGCCTGCTCGATCAGCGCGTTGAGGTCGCGGGTGATGCTGTCTTTGTCGAGGGTCATTTCCGGCAGGTCGAAGTCCAGGCGGCCTTTGTCTGCACTGATGCTGCATCCTGTGACCGGCGCGTCGATGATCGAGCACAACAGGTGCAGGCAGGTGTGCATCTTCATGTGCTGGTAGCGCCGGTCCCAGTCGAGGCCAGCGTCCACCTGCACCCCGGCGGTCAATTGTTCGGGGCAGTGTTCCACCTGGTGCCAGATGATCGAGCGCTGCACCGGGTCGCGCACTGTGCCGGTCACTTCGACCCGCGTACCGTCCGCCAGGGTGAGGTGCCCCGTGTCGCCTGGCTGCCCGCCCCCGGTGGGGTAGAACAACGTGTGCTCCAGGGCGACGCCGTGTTCGCTGACGGCAATCACTCGGGCGCTGAAGGCGTTCTGGTAGGGTGCGCTGTCGAACAGCGCCAGGGTTTCCATGGTGTGCACGGACATGTTCAACCTCCGACGATCAATGGGCTGGCTTGCAACACGGAGCGCACCATCGCACTCAAGCCAGGCGGGGAAAGCAGGGTGATTTCAAATTCCGGGCCGCAGACCTTCAGGTTCAGCGGCAGGCGTGGCAGGTGGTTGCCCGATTCGATGCGATGCAGGCGAAATTGCAGGTGGTGACGTTCCTTCACCGTAGGCTCCAGCATCAGCCCGGGCAAGGGATGGAAGTCGGCGTCCAGCACTGTGACCTTGTGGCTGGTATTGATCTCGCCGACCACGTGCAGACGCTCATCCAGGGCGAAGGCGCCGAGGTAATTACTGTGGTCCGACTCGTCGTTTTTTTGCAGTTGGATCTGGTTCACCACCTTCACCTTGGTGCCGGCGGGCACGTCCTGGGTGATCACGCAGGACGGGCTGATAAACACGTTGTCGCCGATCAACACATAGCCGAGCACGCGGGCGCCGGAACCGACCTCGACGTTATTACCCAGGCGTGGATGGCGCTTGCCGTCGGGGTTGTTGGCGATGCCGCGGGCGCCCAGGGTCACGCCGCAGAGGATGTAGCAGTCGTTGCCGATCTCGCAGGTTTCACCGATCACGGTGCCGTAGCCGTGGTCGAGTACGAAGCGCCGACCGATACGCGCCGCCGGGTGGATCTCGGCGCCGGAAAGCACCTTGCCCTGGTTGCTCAGCTTGAGGGCGATACGGGAGAAGACGCCGTTGGTCTGGTCGGGGAAATGCCACACCAGGTGCGCCAGTCGGTAATACAGCACCGCCTTGAACGACGCGTAGGACTCCAGGATCAGCTCACCGCGCCCGCGTGATGCCGGGTCGCGGTAGGCGTAGGCGATCAAATCCTCGGCCACCGCCTGGGCGGCATTCTGGACCAGCGGCGCCAGATGCGGCTCCAGCTGTTTCATCTGTGCCGGCGTGAGGGTCTTGATGAGGTGAGTCAGCAACTCATCGTGCAACTGTTGCATGTCGATAAAGCCACCCATTGAGGCACCCCCTTAGTCTGATTGGTTGGAAGAGCGCTTATTCGAAACTGGGCAGGTAGCTGTCGGCATTGTCGTAGACCATGGTCAGCACCACCGTTTCGGGTGGCAGTTCCGGGGCGAGTTGGGCGACAGCCACCATGTTGGCGGCCGAGGACAAGCCCAGGCTGATGGCGTCGGTGCGCATGATGCGTTTCATCATGTCGATGCAGTCCTGGCGCGAGACCTTGAGCATGCCGTCGATCACGTCCAGGTTGAGGATGCTCGGGATCAGGCCGATCGACAGGCCCTGGATATGGTGCGGCGCATGCTGGTTTTTCAGCAGGTCGCATTCTTCCGGTTCCACCCCCATGACACGCAGCCCCGGCCAGGCGGCTTTGAGGGTTTCGCCGATGCCTGTGATATGCCCGCCCGTGCCGATCCCGCTGACAAAGTAGTCAGCGCGACGCTCGCCGAACGCACGCAGGATTTCCGGTGCGGTGGTGTCGCGATGGGTCTGCGGGTTGGCGCCGTTGCGCTGCTGATTGAGCATCACGTAGCTGGGGTTTTCCAACTGCAGCTCCATGCACTTTTCGCCATGGGAGTTGTTGCCCAGGCGGCTGTCCGACAGCACCACCTTGGCCCCGTACAGGCGCAGCAGCTTCTGTTTTTCGGGGCTGTAGTTGTCGGGGATCACCAGCACGACCTTGTAGCCCAGCACATTGCCGGCCATGACCAGGCCGATACCGGTATTGCCGCCGCTGGGCTCGATGATGGTTTGCCCGGAGTCACGGATCAGCACGCCCCGGCGTTCGGCGTCGAGGATCATGCCCAGGGCGATGCGCGCCTTGTGGCTGCCGCCCGGGTTGAGGGATTCGAGCTTGGCATAGACCTCGATGCCGAGGTCTTCAGAGAACTGCGCCAGGCGCACGATCGGCGTTTGGCCGATGACCTCGAGAATGGAGTTGTGCAACATCATTCAGTCCTCGGCTCAATACAAGGGCATGTCAGGTTCGACGTCGCGAACCCAATGCTTCATGCCGCCCTGAAGGACTTTGGTATTGGCGAAACCCGCCGCCAGCAAGGTGCTGGCGGCTTGCTCGGCGCGGGTGCCGGCGTAGCAGATCAGGTAGTGGGTGTTGTCCCGGCTGAGGCGGTCGAGCTGATTGTCCAGTTCGGCCAGGGGGATATGCACCACACCTGGCAATTTGCACACCTCCAGTTCGCTGGCATCACGCACGTCCAGCAACACATCGACGCTGCGCGGGTGTTCGAGCAATTGCTTGAGTACACGGGGCTTTATGTAGCGCTCTTCGGCCAGGGACGGCTGGCTGGGCACAGCGTCCGCACAGACAGCCGGCGCCACGCTTTCGCTATGGCGCAGTTCGGAGCAGCACGGGCAGTCGGCCCGCCGCTTGAAGCGGATCTCGCTGAACTTCATTGCCAGCGCATCGAAGCGCAGCAAGCGGCCGGACAGCGGTTCACCGATGCCGATCAACAGCTTGATGGCCTCGGTGGCCTGGATCATCCCGACCACACCGGGCAACACGCCGATCACGCCTCCGGCGCTGCAATTGGGCGCCAGTTCGGCGGGCGGCGCGCTGGGGAACAGGCAGCGGTAGCAGGGGCCACCTTTATAGTTGAGTACGCTGATCTGCCCGTCGAAACGGTAGATGGCGCCGTATACCAAAGGCTTGCCCAACTGCACGCAGGCGTCGTTGACCAGGTAGCGGGTGTCGAAATTGTCGGTGCCGTCGATCACCAGGTCATAGGCGCCCACCAGTTCCAGGGCGTTATCGGCGTTCAGGGCGGTGTCGTGGGCGTTGATCTGGATATGGCGGTTGAGGTCTTGCAGACGTTGCTTGGCGGACTCGACCTTGGGCATGCCGAGGGTGCTGTTGCCATGCACGATCTGGCGTTGCAGGTTGCTGCTTTCCACCACATCGAAGTCCACCAGCCCCAGGGTGCCGACGCCGGCTGCTGCCAGGTACAGGCTGATCGGTGAGCCAAGGCCACCGGTGCCGATGATCAACACCTTGGCTTTCTTGAGGTTCAACTGGCCTTCGCGGCCCACGCCGGGCAGGGTGATATGGCGCACGTAGCGTTGCACTTCTTCATTGCTAAGGGCATCGACATCCATACCGCCCGAGGTGGCGAGCAGTACTTCGATCCGGGCTTTTTCCGGAAGCGGATCGTCGGCGCCGACCAGTTCTTCCTCGGCGGTAAACAGAAAGTGTTCCTTGAGCTGGTTGTTCTTCTCGTGGAACAGGTGCGCACGCAACTGCGGGTGGCTGGTGCAGAGGTTTTCAATGACTTCGCGCAATGTCGTTCCGGCGCCCTCGAGGGTCGATTCCGGCAGCTTGGCCACGCGAACCAGAATGTCGGGGAAAGAGACAGCGTTCATGGACAACTCCGTGTGCAGGTCGTTGAAAGGTTGAAGGGCGAAATGTTTGCCATCCCAGGCAAACAGCTTGGAACCCAGGGACTGGCCCTGGCGAACGTCCACCACCAGGTAGCTGACGGGGTAGATCGGTTCGCCCATGAACAGCGCCTTGTCCTCGTCTTCGTCGCTGAAATAGGCGCCGACATCCGGGTGGGAGTGGTAGATCACCACCACTGGGTTGTTGCTGCGAAACGCCTTGCTCAGCAGCAGGGTGTCGGCCACCGAGAAGGTGTAGCCGTTGGCGGCGCTGCGCGGGTACATCTCGGGGTCCTTGCTGTGCAACTCGTTCTGGATATTGCTGCCCAGGTACACGCTGCCGTCGGCGAAGACAAAACCACAGCACTCCTCGGGGTAACTGCGGCTGGCGTGGGCGTAGATCTGTTCCAGGGCTTCGGGGCGGAGGACGTCCATGTTTCTCTCGCATGGTGGTAGGAGGGTCAATTTTTCTTGGCCAGGAGTTTTTCAACCGGCAGCTTGGTGATCGCAAAGCCGGCCAGCAGGATGGCCGAGTACAGCATCAGGTCGCGGGAAATCGACACGCCTTCGTACCAGGCGCCGATGATCACCGCGAACACCGGGAAGATGATGAACACGAACGACAGGATGATCGGGCTCAAGCGCTTGAGCAGCATGAAGTACACGATGAACCCACCCACCGAGGCCACCAGTCCCAGGTAGAACAGCGCACCCCATGACCGCAGGGTGATGGCTTCGAAGGTCGGCGCTTCAAACCACAGCCCGGCGACGAACAGCATCAGCCCGGCAATACCGATGGGCAGCGTGTTGTAGGTGATTACGCTGATGGCGCTGCCTTTCTGCTTGGTGATGACGTAGCACAAGGCATGCATGATCGCGGCGGTCAGAATCGCCAGCACCCCGAAGAACTCGGCGTGGTCCAGGTGCAGGCCCTGGCTCTTGATGATCATGTAGAGGCTGCCGAAGCCGATACCGATGCCGACCACCTGGGAAAAGTAGATGCGTTCGCGCAGGAACAGCGCGGAGAAAATCAGGATGAACACCGGCATGCAACTGAACAGCAGTGCGGTAAGGCCGGACGAAACATGCATCTCGCCGTAGTTGAGCAGGTAGTAGGGCACGCTGAAGTAGGACAGGGTCACGAACACGAAGAACCAGCGGCTCTCGCGGGGAAACAGGACCGGCTCGCGGCGCACCATGGCAAAGCACAGGAACAGCGGGAAGGCGATGAGGAAGCGCAGACCGGCGGAGGTGAGCGGCGGCACGCTCTCCACGGCAATCTTGATGCCCAGCCAGGTGGTGCCCCAGCTCAGGCATACGATCAGGAACATCACACTGGTGATCAGCCCGGCCAGCCACTGTTTTTGGGTTTTGGTCTTGGCGGTGTTTTCGAGAACGGCGGACATTGGCATCGTTTATTGCTTCCCTGAGCCGGAATTGAACTCTATATTGAGCTTGTAATGAGTTGTAAAATTCGGCGATTGAACCCGTAAAAGCACACTATTAGGGCGAAAGATGGCTGTCAAAACAAATATTGACATGGTGTCAATTATGCGTGAGGGGTTGTCCAACGGTCAGGGCGTGAAGTACAAGCGCCTGTCCGATGTCATGGAACGGGGCATCCTTGAAGGCTTGATTGAGCCAGGAAGAAAACTGCCGCCCCACCGGGTGCTTTCCGACAATCTTGGCGTCACGATCGGCACCATCAGCCGCGCCTATGGCGAACTGGAACGCCTGGGGCTGGTGGTGGCGCGGGTCGGTGACGGCACGTTCGTGCGCAAGCGTGGGATGGAGCGCCAGCGCGATGAAGGCTTTCGCAACTTCAGTGAAGAACCGCGCCAATACTTCGACATGAGCCGGAATATGCATATCCCGGGGCAGGAGACAGTCTTCCTGGCCCAGAGCTTCCAAACCCTGTCGACCAACGCCAAGTTCCTCCAGGACATCAGTGCCTACACACCGGATGCCGGCTTGCCGCGCTACCGTGAAGCGGGGGCACAATGGCTGGTGCAGCGCGATTTTCATCCGATCCCCGAGCAGGTGATCTGCGTCAACGGCGGCCAGCATGGCTTGCTCTGCTCGATGATGGCGCTGTTACGGGCCGGCGATACCGTTGTGACTGAGCAACTCACATACCCCGGCCTGATCACTGCCGCCCGCATGCTCGGTATTCGCTTGATCGGGCTGGAGATGGACGAGGAAGGTGTGCTGCCGAGCGCGCTGGACGAAGTCTGTCGTAATCACCGGATTTCAGCGCTGTACTGCACGCCGACCATCCAGAACCCCACCACCGCTGTGCTCTCGGTGGCGCGTCGCGAAGCGTTGGTCAAAGTCTGTCGCGAACACAATCTGCTGATTCTTGAGGACGAAGCCCACGGCGTACTGGTGGAGGATCGGCCGCCACCCCTCAGCCATTTCGCCCCTGAGCGAACGATTCTGATCAGCAGCCTGAGCAAGGCGGTATCCGCCGGGCTGCGTGTGGGCTATGTGCATGCGCCGCCCGCGCTGGTCAGCCGTATTTCGGCGGCCCTGCGTTCGACCTGCTGGATGGCTACCCCCGTCACCCTCGAGCTGGCGACCCAGTGGATCGAGAACGGCACGGCGGAATACCTGCTGCGCCAGCAGATCAACGAGATTAGCCGCCGCAAGGCCCTGGTCCGCGACCTGCTGACGGGCCTGGAGTACCGCACTCACCTCAACAGTCCGCACTTCTGGATAGAAGTGCCGGAGCCGTGGCGGGCGTCGGAGATCGAGGCCGAGCTCAAGCAGAACAATTACCTGATCGCCACCGCCGAGGCGTTTGCCGTAGGGCAGACGGCGGTGCCGCAGTTTATCCGGGCGAGTATCTGCAATACGTCGGGGGATGATCAGTTATTGCGGGCGGGGTTTGATGCGCTGGCCACGGCGCTGGGGCAGGGCGGGGGACGCTTCCAGTTGTAGCAGGGTTTGTTGTGGCGAGCCCGCTCGCCACGGTGCAACAGCGTCTCAAGGCGTTATTTGAAGCGCCGCTCCACGCCTTTCTCCACCAGAATCTTCGCCGAAATCTCTTCCACCGAAAAATGCGTGGAATTGATGTGCGCAATATTCTCGCGACGGAACAGATTTTCTACCTCGCGCACTTCGAACTCACACTGGGCATAGCTCGAATAGCGACTGTTGGGCTTGCGCTCATTGCGGATCGCCGTCAGCCGGTCCGGGTCGATGGTCAGCCCGAACAGCTTGTGCGAATGCGCGCGCAGGGCCGCCGGGAGCGTCAGGTGCTCCATGTCGTCTTCAGTCAGCGGGTAGTTGGCCGCACGGATGCCGAATTGCATGGCCATGTACAGACAGGTGGGCGTTTTGCCGCAGCGCGACACGCCCACCAGGATCAGGTCAGCCTTGTCGTAGTAATGGGTACGGGCGCCGTCGTCGTTGTCGAGGGCGAAGTTCACCGCCTCGATACGCTCCATGTAGTTGGAGTTATGCCCAATGGAATGGGACTTTCCGACCGAATACGAGGAGTGTTCGCTCAACTCCTGCTCCAATGGCGCCAGGAAGGTCGAGAAAATATCGATCATGAAACCATTCGACGTTGCGAGAATCTCACGGATGTCTTGATTGACGATGGTGTCGAAAATGATCGGCCGAAAACCGTCTTTTTCAGCCGCCAGATTGATTTGTTGTACCATGGCCCGCGCTTTATCCACGCTGTCGATGTACGGCCGCGTGAATTTGGCGAAGGTAATGTTTTCGAACTGCGCGAGCAGGCTCTGGCCCAGTGTTTCGGCTGTGATGCCGGTGCCGTCGGAGATAAAGAAAGCAGATCGTTTCATTTGAGCCCTGGGCCTTAAGCTGATGGCGAATCTTGGATATGATAGGCGCGATTTTGCCGTCCCGCGGTGGGCCGCATTCTCACTTATTTTCCAGGTCCAGGCCACAAGCGCGGGCGACAGCTCCTATTGAGCAGCCGGCGTCCTGAGCTTTTCCAACACAGAAAGTGGAGAGATCACCTTGGTAGAGTACGTAGTTTCCCTCGATAAGCTCGGCGTCCATGATGTAGAGCACGTAGGGGGCAAGAACGCATCCCTCGGCGAGATGATCAGTAATCTTGCAGGCGCTGGCGTGTCGGTGCCCGGTGGTTTCGCCACCACGGCCCAGGCTTACCGCGATTTCCTCGAACTGAGCGGCCTCAACGCTCAGATCCACGCCGCGCTGGACGCCCTGGATGTCGATGACGTCAACGCCCTGGCCAAGACCGGTGCCCAGATCCGCCAATGGATCATGGAAGCCGAGTTCCCCGAGAAGCTCAACGAAGAGATCCGTACCGCCTTCGCCACCCTGTCGGCCGGCAACCCGGACATGGCTGTCGCCGTGCGTTCCTCGGCTACCGCCGAAGACTTGCCAGACGCTTCCTTCGCCGGCCAGCAAGAGACCTTCCTGAACATCCGCGGCGTGGAAAACGTCATCCGCGCCGCCAAGGAAGTGTTCGCCTCGCTGTTCAACGATCGCGCCATTTCCTACCGTGTTCACCAGGGTTTCGACCACAAGCTGGTGGCCTTGTCTGCCGGTGTACAGCGCATGGTGCGTTCGGAAACCGGCACCGCCGGCGTAATGTTCACCCTCGATACCGAATCGGGCTTCCGTGATGTGGTGTTCATCACCGGCGCCTACGGCCTGGGTGAAACCGTCGTACAGGGCGCGGTCAACCCCGACGAATTCTACGTACACAAGGGCACCCTCGAAGCGGGTCGCCCGGCCATCCTGCGCCGTAACCTGGGCAGCAAGGCCATCAAGATGATCTACGGCGACGAGGCCAAGGCCGGTCGTTCCGTGAAAACCGTTGAAGTCGACAAGGCCGAACGTGCGCGTTTCTGCCTGACCGACGCTGAAGTCAGCGAGCTGGCCAAACAAGCGATGATCATCGAAAAGCACTACAAGTGCCCGATGGACATCGAGTGGGCCAAGGACGGTGACGACGGCAAGCTGTACATCGTGCAGGCCCGTCCGGAAACCGTGAAAAGCCGCACCTCGGCCAATGTCATGGAACGCTACCTGCTCAAAGAAACCGGCACCGTGCTGGTGGAAGGCCGTGCCATCGGCCAACGCATCGGCGCCGGCAAGGTGCGGATCATCAAGGACGTGTCCGAAATGGACAAAGTCCAGCCAGGCGATGTACTGGTCTCCGACATGACCGACCCGGACTGGGAACCGGTAATGAAGCGCGCCAGCGCCATCGTCACCAACCGTGGCGGGCGTACCTGCCACGCGGCGATCATCGCCCGTGAGCTGGGGATTCCTGCGGTAGTCGGTTGTGGCAACGCCACCCAGCTGCTCAAAGACGGCCAGGGCGTGACCGTGTCCTGCGCCGAAGGCGATACCGGCTTCATCTTCGAAGGTGAACTGGGCTTCGACATCAAGCAGAACTCCATCGACGCCATGCCGGACCTGCCGTTCAAGATCATGATGAACGTCGGCAATCCGGACCGTGCCTTCGACTTCGCACAGTTGCCGAACGCCGGTGTGGGCCTGGCCCGCCTGGAGTTCATCATCAACCGTATGATCGGCGTGCACCCCAAGGCCCTGTTGAACTACGACGGCCTGCCGCTGGAGATCAAGGAAAGCGTCGACAAGCGCATCGCCGGCTACAACGACCCTGTTGGCTTCTACGTCGAGAAGCTGGTGGAAGGCATCAGCACCCTGGCGGCGGCGTTCTACCCGAAAAAGGTCATCGTGCGCCTGTCGGACTTCAAGTCCAACGAATACGCCAACCTGATCGGCGGCAAGCTCTACGAACCGGAAGAAGAAAACCCGATGCTGGGCTTCCGTGGCGCCTCGCGTTATATCAGCGAAGCGTTCCGTGACTGCTTCGAGCTCGAATGCCGCGCCCTCAAGCGCGTGCGCAACGAAATGGGCCTGACCAACGTCGAGATCATGGTGCCGTTCGTGCGCACCTTGGGCGAAGCGAGCCAAGTGGTCGACCTGCTGGCAGAAAACGGCCTGTCCCGTGGCGAAAACGGCCTGCGCGTGATCATGATGTGCGAATTGCCGTCCAACGCCATCCTGGCCGAAGAGTTCCTCGAGTTCTTCGACGGTTTCTCCATCGGTTCCAACGACCTGACCCAGCTGACCCTGGGCCTGGACCGCGACTCCGGAATCATCGCCCATCTGTTCGACGAGCGAAATCCTGCGGTCAAGAAGCTGCTGGCCAACGCCATCCAGGCCTGTAACAAGGCTGGCAAGTACATCGGCATCTGCGGCCAAGGTCCTTCCGACCACCCTGACCTGGCCAAATGGCTGATGGAACAGGGCATCGAAAGCGTCTCGTTGAACCCCGATTCCGTGTTGGAAACCTGGTTCTTCCTGGCGGAAGGCCAGGCGTCCGCCTAAGATCGTCATGTCAAAAGTGCCGGTCACCCGATGAGGGTGACCGGCATTCTTATCTGTGCAGGGCGGAACTCCTTCCGGACGCCGCCCTTTTTTGTGCAAGAGCATTATGCAAAGCAGCAGCAACCTGTTTCCCGTCGCCCTGATCAGCGCTGAACGTCGTGGCGACCTGAGTGAAGACGTGTACCGCCTCAAGCCCGGTAACAGCCCCGACGGCACCGTCGAGCTGGCAGTTACCCGTTTGGGCCTGGCCGATGTCCCGGAAAACCGGGGCATTGCGGTTATTTTATTGCATGGCAGTTTTTCCAATCGCCGCTTCTGGTATTCGCCCAAAGGCATCGGCCTGGGCGCTTACCTGGCACGCCAGGGATTTGATGTGTGGATCCCGGAAATGCGTGGTCATGGTTTGTCCAAGCGCAATCATGACTACGCACGCAACCGCGTCGCTGACTATGCGCGCTACGACTTGCCGGCCATTGGCGCGTTCGTGCGCGAGCAAAGCGGGCAGGTTCCTCACTGGATCGGTCATTCCCTGGGTGGCACCAGTCTGTCGGCAGCGCTTGGCGGGCGGCACCTTGGCGCGCCAGCCGTGGCTTCGGTGGCATTGTTTGGCTGCCAGGTCAGCCGCACCCACTGGCCGTTGAAGCTGCCACCGGTGGAATGGACGGGGCGCTTGCTCTTGAAACGCTTCGGCGAAGTCTCCGGCTCGCGCCTCAAGCGTGGCCCGGAGGACGAGCCGGCAGGCGTGATGATCGAAGCCATGCGCTGGAATGGCCTGTTTGGCCGCTTTGGCGAAGGCAAGAACGACTGGTGGAAAGGCCTGGCGGAGGTCGATGTGCCGTTACTGTCGGTCAGTGCTGCCGGCGATCGTCAGGACCCCGACTGGGCCTGTCGCAAGCTGTTCGAGCAGGTCGGTTCCGAGCACCGTCAATACTTGTGCCTCGGCCGTCAGCAAGGGTTTACCGAGGATTTCGGGCACGTTGAAATGCTCGTCAGCAAAGCCGCACAGGCTGAAGTGTGGCCACTGGTGGCGCAATGGCTGAAGGACCCGCTCGCCCCATTGTTCGGCGTGCAGCCCGAGGTGTTGGCCACTGTTTGAGGGCAGGGCTCTGCCAAGGGCGTTTCACTCGTGTGTGGTTGCGGCTAAGATATGACGCATTAAACGCTTCTGGTCATATTCAGTCGCGCAGTGGCTATTGCGTTGCGACGAAGTGGATGGGATGTTTCGCACCTGCTTGGGCTGGCGCTTCTTTCGAAAGACACCTCTTTGACGGAAAGGAATTGTTCAATGAACCATTATGTGACCCCCGACCTGTGCGACGCCTACCCGGAGCTGGTGCAGGTGCTCGAACCGATGTTCAGCAACTTCGGCGGCCGAGACTCCTTCGGCGGTGAGATTGTCACCATCAAATGCTTCGAAGATAACTCCCTGGTCAAGGAACAAGCCGACCAGCCTGGTGCTGGCAAGGTGCTGGTGGTCGACGGTGGAGGATCCCTGCGCCGTGCGCTGCTGGGCGACATGATCGCCGAAAAGGCTGCCAAAAACGGCTGGGAAGGGCTGGTGATCTACGGCTGCATTCGTGATGTGGATGTCATCGCCCAGACCGACCTTGGCGTGCAGGCCCTGGCCAGTCACCCGATGAAGACCGACAAGCGTGGTATTGGCGATCTGAACGTGGTGGTCACATTTGCAGGCGTGACGTTCCGCCCGGGTGAGTACATCTACGCCGACAATAACGGCGTGATTGTGTCGCCCAGCCCACTGAAAATGCCTGAATAAACTGCTGTAAGCGACGGGGTGAGGATGTTCGAGGAAGAAAACGCGCAATGGGGGCTGGTGCATGCCCTGGTGCTGGACGGTAAAGGCGGTGCGCGTTCGATTGCCCGGACAGAGCTCGACGACTTGCAACTGCAGTCCCAGGAAAGCCTGTGGCTGCATTGGGATCGCAGTCATCCACAGACCCAGACCTGGCTGCGCAAATCCAGTGGCTTGAGCGAGTTCGCCTGTGACCTCTTGCTGGAGGAGAACACCCGCCCGCGCCTGTTGCCGTTGCCGGACTCGCAATTGCTGCTGTTCTTGCGTGGGGTCAACCTCAACCCCGGTGCCGAGCCGGAGGACATGGTTTCGGTGCGGATTTTCGCCGCGGCCAACCGTGTGATTTCCCTGCGGTTGCGCCCGTTGCGCGCCACGGATGAGTTGCTGGTGCAGCTGGCGGATGGCAAGGGGCCGAAGACGGCCTCTGAACTCATCCTTTATATGGCTCAGTACCTGACTAATAAAGTGCAGGATCTGGTCAGTGACCTGTCTGAAATCGTCGACGTAGAGGAAGAAAAACTCGATACCGACGAACGGTATACCCCGGAACATGGCAGCGTCTTGCAGATCCGTCGACGGGCAGCCGGGCTGAAGCGATTCCTCGCGCCGCAGCGGGATATTTTTGCCCAGCTCACGCGCATCAAACTGCCGTGGTTCTGTGACGACGATGCCGACTATTGGAACGAATTGAACAACAGCCTCACCCGTTATCTGGAAGAGCTTGAATTGACCCGAGAGCGCGTGGGGCTTGTGCTGGAGGCCGAAGACCGGCGTTTGAGCGTGCGCATGAACCGCACCATGTACCGCTTCGGGATCATCACCGGAATCTTCCTGCCGATGAGTTTTCTCACCGGCCTGCTGGGTATCAATGTGGGTGGGATTCCGTTCTCTGCCAGCCCCTATGGATTCATGATTGCGTGCCTGTTGATGGTCTCGGTGGCGCTTGGACAATGGTGGCTTTTTCGACGATTGCGCTGGGTTTGACCTGAATATGACCTGAACGTAGGAAGGGTCCTATGTGACCCCAAGAAATTTACCCTCGTCTTTTAAATCACTTGCGAGAGGTCCTTATGCACGATCCGTTCGAACAGTCTTTGCGTGACATGCTCAATGCCTCGCCGTCCAACCGCGACGACGATGCCTGCCTGGGCCGCGTGCTGAAAACCGCCAACCGTCAGGTGGGCGCGGGTGATCTGTTCGGTCTGCTCGGGCGCTGGGTGCCGGCGTTGATGATGGCCCTGAACAACGGTTCGGCCCATGTCTCACCGGTTTCCCGTGGTAAACCTCTTGCTCGCACTGCTGATAAGGCTGATTGAATATGGAACTTGATCTCTGGACCCAGAGCCTGGTCACCGCGATGACCGCATTGTGGACCAAGGTGGCGAATTTCATTCCCAACCTGTTTGGTGCCCTGGTGCTGGTGTTACTGGGCTTTGTCGTGGCCAAGCTGCTCGACACCCTGCTGTCCAAACTGCTCGCGAAACTGGGCCTCGACCGCCTGATGGCAGGCACCGGTCTGACCAAACTGTTGGGGCGTGCCGGGCTGCAGGTACCGATCTCGACATTGATCGGCAAGATCGTTTATTGGTTTGTTTTGCTGATTTTCCTGGTTTCTGCGGCTCAATCCCTTGGACTTGAGCGAGTTTCAGCTACGCTCGACATGCTGGCGCTGTACTTGCCGAAGGTTTTCGGCGGCGCGCTGGTGCTGCTGGTAGGTGTTTTGCTGGCGCAACTGGCCAATGGGCTGGTGCGCGGCGCCGCCGAAGGCGTGGGTTTGGACTATGCTGCTGGCCTGGGGCGGATTGCCCAGGGCTTGGTGATTATCATCAGTATTTCGGTCGCGATCAGCCAGTTGGAGGTCAAGACTGACCTGCTCAACCACGTGATTGTGATCGTTTTGATTACCGTTGGTCTGGCCGTTGCGCTGGCCATGGGCTTGGGAAGCCGGGAAATTGCCGGTCAGATTCTTGCGGGAATCTATGTGCGTGAGTTGTACCAGGTGGGCCAACAGGTGCGTGTGGGCGAGGTTGAAGGGCAAATCGAGGAGATCGGCACGGTCAAGACGACGGTGCTGACCGATGACGGCGACCTAGTGTCGCTGTCCAACCGGATTCTCCTGGAGCAGCAGGTCAATAGCCGCTAACCCGGCAAACCCTGCTAATGTACGCCGCCGCGAGCCTGGGTGATCGGGCTGTGGCGGACATTGACCTGACTGTCGGCACGACTTGTTTTGAATAAAGCCCAAACGCTGTCCACGCGCTATGACCCCCGTGAGCTCTCTGATGAGGAGCTGGTCGCGCGTTCGCACACGGAGCTGTTTCACGTCACTCGCGCGTACGAAGAATTGATGCGCAGATATCAACGCACTTTGTTCAACGTTTGTTCAAGGTATTTGGGGAACGATAGAGATGCGGATGATGTCTGTCAGGAAGTGATGCTCAAGGTGTTGTACGGCCTGAAGAACTTCGAAGGCAAATCGAAGTTCAAGACATGGCTGTACAGCATCACGTACAACGAGTGCATCACGCAGTATCGGAAGGAACGGCGAAAGCGTCGCTTGATGGACGCCTTGAGTCTTGACCCCCTTGAGGAGGCGTCTGAAGAGAAGGCGCCGGCACCCGAGGAGAAGGGCGGACTTGATCGCTGGTTGGTGTATGTGAACCCGATTGACCGGGAAATTCTGGTGCTACGATTTGTCGCAGAGCTGGAGTTTCAGGAAATCGCTGACATCATGCACATGGGTTTGAGTGCTACAAAAATGCGTTACAAGCGTGCTCTTGATAAATTACGTGAGAAATTTGCGGGCGAGACTGAAACTTAGTGCGTGGCAAATATCTCTTACGTGTAGGCAAGTTCTGTTAGACTTGTCGCCGAGTTGTCCCCCGGTTTGTGGGACTGCTTTACAATCACCAGATGGGGATTTAACGGATGAAACTGAAAAACACCTTGGGCTTGGCCATTGGTTCTCTTATTGCCGCTACTTCTTTCGGCGTTCTGGCACAAGGCCAAGGCGCAGTTGAAGGCGAGCTGTTCTACAAGAAGCAGTACAACGATAGCGTCAAGCACATCGAAGACGGCTTCAATCCTGGCGCTCGCATCGGTTACTTCCTGACCGACGACCTGTCCTTGAACCTGTCCTACGACAAGACCAACCACACCCGTTCGAACGACGGTACTGGTAACCAGAAGATCAAAGGCGATACCGGCAGCCTGGTTGCCCAGTATCACTTCGGTCAAGCTGGCGTAGACAGCCTGCGTCCATACGTAGAAGGCGGTTTCGGTCACCAGAGCCGTACCAACGTTCAGGCTGACGGCCACAGCGGTCGCGACCAGACTACTTTCGCTACCGTTGGTACTGGCGTGAAGTACTACTTCACCAACAACCTGTACGCACGTGCCGGTGTTGAAGCTGACTACGGTCTGGACAACGGCAAGTGGGACTACTCCGCACTGGTCGGCCTGGGCGTAAACTTCGGCGGTAACGCTGGCGCAGTTGCTCCAGCTCCTACCCCAGCACCAGCTCCAGAGCCAACTCCAGAGCCAGAAGCTCCAGTTGCTCAGGTTGTTCGTGTTGAGCTGGACGTCAAGTTCGACTTCGACAAGTCGGTTGTTAAGCCTAACAGCTACGGCGACGTGAAAAACCTGGCCGACTTCATGGCTCAGTACCCAGCTACCAACGTAGAAGTTGCTGGTCACACTGACTCCGTAGGTCCAGACGCTTACAACCAGAAGCTGTCCCAGCGTCGTGCTGACGCTGTTAAGCAAGTCCTGGTTAAAGACGGCGTTGCTCCTAGCCGTATCACCGCAGTAGGTTACGGCGAGTCCCGCCCAGTTGCTGACAACGCAACTGAAGCTGGTCGTGCTATTAACCGTCGCGTAGAAGCGTCGGTTGAAGCTCAAGCTCAGTAATTACTGAGTGGTAGAAAAAAGCCCGGCTTAGGCCGGGCTTTTTTTCGCCTGTGATTTGTCTCAGGCGCTGGCGGTTTGAGCGAGGCAAGCGACTTGCCCTGGGGCTGCGACATGGCCAATTACCAGGATGGCCGGGCTTTTCAAGGCAAATGCCTGCGCATCTGCATACATGCGTGACAACTCACTGCGGCATTCCCGTTGCTGGGGCAGCGATGCGTTTTCGATCATCGCCACCGGCATATCCGCCGCCATCCCGCCGTCCAGCAATTGCTGGCGAATCTCCTCAAGCTTTGCCACGCCCATGTACACCACCAAGGTCGTCCCGCCCTCGGCCAGGGCCCGCCAATTCAGGCGGCTGTCGTCCTGGGTATGCGCCGTCACCAGGGTCACGCCACGGCTCACCCCGCGCAGCGTCAGCGGAACCGCGCAATTTGTCGCGCCCGCCAGGCCCGCCGTGATCCCGTTGACCAACTTCACCTCGACGCCCCGTTCACGCAGCCACATGGCTTCCTCACCGCCACGCCCGAAAATGCACGGGTCGCCGCCCTTGAGCCGCACCACGCATTTGCCCTGGCGCGCATAGCGCAGCATCAGGCGATGGATAAAGTCCTGCGGTGTCGAGCGACAGCCACCGCGTTTACCCACGGTGATCACCCGTGCTTCAACGCAGTGTTCCAGTACCGCCGGGTTGACCAGGTCATCGATCAGCACCACATGCGCCTCACGCAGGGCGCGTACGGCCTTGAGGGTCAACAGTTCCGGGTCACCGGGACCCGCGCCCACCAACCAGACTTTTGCGTTCATGGATTTTTCCTCGTCCAGGGATGACGTCAGCGGTGAAAGAGTGAGTACAACAGCACTAGATTGATCAACATCGACAGCAGTCCCAGAGTGCGCCAGACCTTCAAGGGTTCACGCTCCAGCAAGGGCTTGGGGCGAATGCTCAGTTCCTGCCGGTCCGCCTGTTCCAGCACACGCAACCATTCTTCGGCGGTTTCGTAACGATGCGCAGGTTGGGCCGCCACTGCCCGGTCCAGGCTGAGGGGTAGCCAATCCGGCAGATCGGGGCGGTAGCGGCTGGCGCTGAAGGGCTGGTTGAACCGGGGCCGTTGGAAGGCTTCGATTTCACCGTAGGGGTAGTGCCCGGTCAGCAGGTAATACAGGCTGACACCGACACTGTATAAATCCTGTTGGGCCGTAGGCCGGTCGCCGTTGAACGCCTCGGGCGCGATAAAGCTTGGTGTGCCAGGCAATGCATGGACGCGGTCTTCCGACAGGCCCGGGCAGTACGCCAGGCCGAAATCCAATACACGCAGTTCGCCGTCATCCCCCAGCAGCAGGTTTTCCGGCTTGATATCGCGGTGCAGGATCTGCCGCCGGTGCAACATGCCCACCGCCCGCAGCAAGCGCTCGGCGATCGACTGCCATTGCGCCAGGGGCAATGGGCCGTGCTGCTGGAACAGTTCGGCCAGGGTCTGGCCGGGGTAGTCCCGCATCACGTAGTACAGATGCTGGCGTCCGCTGGCGGCATGGACTTCAGGAAACGCCCGGCCGGCGACGCGTCGTAGAAACCATTCTTCCGCGAGCAAGGCCTGGCCGGCATCGCTGTCATCATCGCGGCTCAGCGGCAGGGTTTTCAGCAGCCAGGGTTGCTGCTGGGCATCCCTCACCCGGTACAGTAACGACTGTCGGCTTTGCGCCAATACGCTTTGCACCTGCCAGCCTTCAAAGTGTTGCCCGGCTTTCAACGGCGGTGGCAGCGGCCATTGCTGCAACTGCACCAGGGCGTCGCCGAGGGTCGCCGCGCCGAGGGTGTCGATACGCACGAGCAGGGCGCTGGCATTGTCCTGGCTACCCGCCAGGTGCGCGGCGTTCACCAGGGTGTTGACCGCCAGATCCAGGTCGGTTTGCTCGCGCAGAATCGAACGGATGCTGTGATCACCCAGGGTTGCCCACACGCCGTCGCTGAGCAGCAGGAAACATTCGCCTTCGCGCAACTGGCCGTCGAGAAAATCCACTACCAGGTGTTGATCCAGGCCGAGGGCACGCTTGAGCACATGCTGCATGCCCGGCTGCTCCCATACGTGATCCTCACTGAGGCGCTGCAATTCGCCATCCAACCAGCGATACGCCCGGCAATCGCCGACATGCGCGAGGGTGAAGCGCTGGCCGCGAAACACCAGGGCGCTCAGGGTGGTCAGCAACGGCTGGCCACCGCCATTGGCCTGCAGCCAGCGATTCTGGGCCGACAGCAAGCGTTCCAGGGCCTGGGCCACGCTCCAGGTCTGCGGCGTGGCGTAGTAATCCAGGGCCAGCGCCTGCAAGGTCGAGCGCGCGGCCAGGCCGCCGTCGGCGCACTGACTCACTCCATCGGCGATGGCGCACAAGTAGCCTTTGCTCGCCGCCAGTTCGGCCACGGGTGTCACCACCCGCAGTGCGTCCTGGTTTTGCGCCCGAGGGCCGATGGTACTGGCCTGAGCGATGCTCAGTTGCAGGCTCATCAGACCCGTGCAGCCGTCACGGCGGCCGAGCCCCAGGTGGTTCTCCAGCGACGTTTAACGCCATGCAGGCCGAACCAGGCCAATACGCCCAGGCTCGCGAACAGCCACAGCGCCATCTGATAGCTGCCGGTGCTTTGCTTGATCGCGCCCATGCCAGCTGCCAGGGCGAAACCGCCAATGCCGCCGGCCATGCCGATCAGGCCGGTCATCACGCCGATCTCACGGCGGAAACGCTGCGGCACCAGTTGGAACACCGCACCGTTACCGGCGCCCAGGCCAAGCATGGTGCAGACGAACAGGGCCAGCGCCGCATAAGAGCTTGGCAGGTTGAAACCCACCGCCGCGATGCAGATTGCTGCCACGCTGTACATGCCCAGCAACGTACGAATCCCGCCGAAGCGGTCCGCCAGCGCACCGCCCAGTGGGCGCATCAGGCTGCCGCCGAACACGCAGGCGGCGGTGTAGTACCCCGCGGTCACCGGGCTCAGGCCGTACTGGTCGTTGAAGTAACCGGGCAGGGCGCTCGCCAGGCCGATAAAGCCGCCGAAGGTCACGCTGTAGAAAAACATGAACCACCAGCTGTCACGGTCGCCCAGGGCCTTTAAGTAGTCGGCCATGGATTTGGCTTTTGGCCGTTCAGGGGCATTGCGCGCCAGCCAGGCAAACACGATCAGCGTCAGCACCAGCGGAATCAGAGCGAAGCCGAACACGTTGCTCCAGCCAAACGCGGCCGCCAACACAGGCGCCAGCAACGCGGCGAACACCGTGCCTGAATTGCCCGCACCGGCGATGCCCATGGCCTTGCCCTGGTGTTCGGCCGGGTACCATTGGGAGGCCAGCGGCAACGCGACAGCAAAGGATGCACCGGCCATACCGAGGAACAGTCCCAGCAGCAGCGCTTGTTCGTAGCTATGGATGCCCAGTTTCCAGGCGCCGAACAGGGCACAGATCACAATCACCTGGCCGATCAGCCCGGCGGTCTTGGGCGACAGCTTGTCCGCCAGCATGCCCATCAGGAAGCGCAGCACCGCGCCCGCCAGGATCGGTGTCGCCACCACCAGCCCGCGTTGTTGGGTGGTCAGGTGCAGGTCGGCGGCAATCTGTACCGCCAGTGGGCCTAGCAGGTACCAGACCATGAAGCTCAGGTCGAAATACAGGAACGCGGCAAACAGGGTCGGGGTGTGCCCGGATTTCCAGAAGCTTGATTTCATCACGCACCTCAACGGTTGGGAGTCTTGTAAGAAGGCCAAAACGAAAAAACGCCGCCACCGGGTTCGCGAGGGCAAACCGGGTGTGCGACGTCTTTGTCGTGGAGGGGCAACCGCCGTTGGCTACCTGTGCGGAATACTTAGCAAGAGCTGAGCCAAATCAGCCGAGCAGCTCGCTCATGGCGATAATCTGCTCCGCCACCTGGATCAGTTTCTGCTGGCGGCTCATGGCCTGGCGACGCATCAGGGTGTAGGCCTCTTCTTCGTTGCAGGCCTTCATTTTCATCAGCATGCCCTTGGCCAACTCGATGCGCTTGCGCTCGGCCAATTGCTGGTCGCGCGCCTGGAGCTGGGCGCGCAAGGCCTGGTCGCTTTCGAAGCGCGCCATGGCCACATCGAGGATCGGCTGCAGGCGCTGGGCCTGGATGCCTTCGACGATGTAGGCGCTGACGCCAGACTTGATCGCCTGGCGCATTACGTTCGGGTCATGTTCGTCGGTAAACATCACGATGGGCCGGGGTTGGTCTCGGCTGACCAATACCACCTGCTCCATCACATCACGACCCGGTGACTCGGTATCGATCAGGATCACGTCCGGGCGCACCGTTTCGACGCGTGCGGGCAGGTCGATGGTCAGGCCGGACTCATCGATGACATCAAAACCGGCCTCGATCAGCGCCGACCTGAGGCGGCCGACCTTACGCGGGGTGTCATTGATCAACAGGATTCGCAGCATGGAGATTCTCCTGTCAGCGCCAGGCCTGGCGGTTGGAATCATTGGCCAGGGCATGCAGGCGGAAGCTGCGGGCGTATTCGGTTGGGTTGGAACCGTCCCAGATTTTGCCGTCGATCAGTTGGCTGCTGCGCATGTCCTGGGCCTTTACCGGGATCCCCAGCGCACCTGCCGCCTGGCGATACAACGCCAGTTGCTGCACCTGGCGGGCAACGCCCAGGTAGTCGGGGTCCTCGCGCAACAGGCCCCAACGCCGGAACTGGGTCATGAACCACATGCCGTCGGAGAGGTAAGGCAGGTTCACCTCGCCACCGGCGAAAAAACGCAGGGCGTGGGGATCCTGCCACTGGTTGCCCAGGCCATCGTCATAGGCGCCCAGCAGGCGCGGTTCGATGCAGTCGAGCGGGGCGTCGAGGTACTCGCGACCACTGAGCAATTGCGCGGTGGAACGGCGGTTTTCGGTGCTTTCTTCGATAAACCGGCTGGCCTCCAGGATCGCCATCACCAGCACGCGCGCAGTATTGGGGTACTGGTCGACGAACGTCCGGGTGCAACCGAGGACCTTTTCCGGGTGATCCGGCCAGATCGCTTGGCTTGTCGCCAAGGTAAACCCCTGGTTTTGCTTGACTGCGCTGGCGCACCAGGGCTCGCCGACACAAAACCCGTCGATGCGTCCGGCTTGCAGGTGGGCAACCATTTGCGGTGGCGGGACCACCACGCTGTCCACATCCTGCAAGGGGTGAATACCTTGGCTCGCCAGCCAGTAATACAGCCACATGGCGTGAGTACCTGTGGGAAAGGTCTGCGCGAAGGTCAGTTTTGTTCGGCTTTGGTGCACGTGGCGGTCAAGCGCCTCAGGAGTGATCACCCCTTGTTGCTGCAAGCCGTGGGACAGGTTGATGCTCTGGCCGTTCTGGTTGAGCCCCATCAGCACGGCCATGTCGGTGGGCGCGACTCCGCCGATGCCCAGGTGCACGGCATAGATCAGCCCGTACAGGCTGTGGGCGGCGTCCAGTTCGCCGCTGACCAGTTTGTCGCGCAGGTTGGCCCAGGACGATTGGCGCTTGAGGTTCAGGGTCAGGCCGTAGGGTTGAGCGAAGCCCTGGGTGGCCGCTACGACCATCGAGGCGCAGTCGCTCAGGGCCATGAAACCCAGGTCAAGGCTGCTCTTTTCAGGGGCATCACTGCCGTTGACCCAGGCCAGCGGGTCGTTCATCGGGCTGTTGCCGACCGAATCGTTCATCAACACCTACCTTTTCTTTCAAAAAAAAGCGTCGTTCCCTCAGATGGCGATGTAAGCCAATGAGGGTAACTACGCCTTTGTCCGTAGCGCGCTCCGCCGTTGGCGCGTGCTCTCATGCAGAGTTCATAGCAAGGCACATGCCACGGGCAGTGAGGCGCGGCTGGCCGTCAGCTTTCCATCAAGATTGAAACCGGACGGGCTTTCAGTATGGCCGCTCTCTCACCGCCAGACTGCCCAGGAACCCTCACGGTGCACGCCGAATCCCTTGTAACGATGCTCCGTCTCCGGTTTTACCGTTGGCTGTGGTTTGCCGGCCTGTGGTTGGGAAGTGCGCTGGCTTGGGCCGAGCTTCACCAGGTTCGGGATGAAAGCCTGTATACCGTGTTCACTGCGCTGTCGGAGCCGTTGGGGGTGCCCATCGTTGTCAGCCAGGCGGTGGCGCGCAAACGTCTCAGCACCGCACTGGATTTCGATGCACCGCAACAGGCGTTGGAGGCGCTTGCGCAAGAGCAGGGGTTGATCTGGTACAGCGACGGGCAAGCGCTGCATATCTACGATGCTGACGAGGCAAAGAGCTCTGCGGTGACCTTGCGTTATATTACGGTCGATAAGTTGCGTGGCCTCATGCGCCGCTCGGGTATTGATGAGTCACGCCATCCCCTGCGTGAAAGTGGGGCACGCACATTTTATGTGTCCGGCCCACCTAACTACGTCGACCAGGTGATGCGCCTGGCCCAATTGATGGATCGGCAAAGAGCCGACTTGCGTGTGGGCGCGCAGGCCTTTGGTGTGGTTCAGGTGCTTAACACCGATGTGGCGGACCGTCAGTACGGCGCGCGCGACAACCCGGTTACCGTGCCGGGAATGGCGTCGATGATCGAGACCCTGCTGGCCAGCGAGCACAAGGGGTTGCTGGCCGACAAGAGCCTTGGTGTGATCGCCTACCCGGACAGCAACAGCCTGCTGATCAAGGGCAAGCCGGCCCAGGTGACCTTCATCCAGAAACTGGTGGCGGAACTCGACATACCCAAGCGATCGATCGAAGTGTCGTGATGGCTGGTGGATGTTGAGCGTGACGAGCTGGAAAAACTGGGCCTGGGCAGGGATGAAGACGCCCGGATGTCGACCACGCGAATCCTTGCGCCTCAGGATGACAACCGCGTGATGGCCAGGATCGGTGCATTGGAGCGTCGTCGACGGGCGAAGGTGGTGGCACTGCCCGTGATTCTCACTCAGGAGAACGTCCCGGCGGTGTTTCAGGATAGCCATACGTTTTATCTACCGCCCCCCGGAAACGACCGAACTGACTGGAAACCTGTGCGCTATGGCACTCAGGTCAGCGTACTGCCGCGTTTTTCAGAAGCTAACCAGATCGAAATGCGCCTTGAGATTGAGGAGGGGCGCCAGATGAGTGAGAAGGGGCGGCGTGAAAAAAATACCGCGGTGGGGCAGGTGGGGGTCAACAGTGTGGTGCGTGTGCCCCACGGCAGGCGTCTGTGGCTGGGCGCGTTTCAACGAGAGGCGGAACGGCGGGCGACTACTCGCCCGGATCAAGTGCGTCTGTTTGTGATTCAGGCCAGGGCCGTGGGCCTTGAGACGCTGGGGTCGGGTGGGGGGGCAGGGCCGCCGCCTTTGACGGCAGCGCAATACGAGCGTGTTCAACGTGCGTTTGTACGGCCTGAGCGCGATGTCTCACCGTGAACAAGGTGTCAGCCCGATGCATCTGGAAATTCTTCTTCAGGAACAACTGATCAGCCGCCGGCGCCTGGCAAAGTTTGCGCCCGGGAAGGTGTTGCCTTTGATGCCAGAGATAATCCATTGCGTGGAGGTTCGGGTTAACGGGCAATTACTGGCCTTGGGTGAGTTGGTGCAGTTGGAAGACCGGTTGGGGGTTGAGTTGCACGAGGTTTACCACGCGTGGCTACCTGAAGGTGATGGGTAGCGAAACGTCTTACAGCGTGGTTCCAAAATAATGCGCGATGTCTGCGCTTTTTCCTAACGTGAGCCTTGAGGCAGGTTTTTATAGTCGTGGCAGGGGCACTTGAACCCGTAATGCAAATGAGGACTTCAATGTCAGTAGTCGGATGCCGAGGTAATCATGGCTGTCATGGATGATGGAGGGACGACGACTTCCCTGGTTTTTGCGCGTTGGACCCTGCACGAAGATGGTCGCCTGACCGGTGAGGACGCAGATCTTCAGTTGCCGCCCAAGGAAGGGCTGGTGTTGCGGTTGTTGCTGATGTCCGGTGGCGTGTTGATGACCAAGGATCGCTTGCTGGAGCTGGCCTGGCCGCAGGGGGAAGTTGCCGAAGAGTCGCTGACACGCTGCATTTATTCACTGCGCAAGTACCTTGGCACCGACAAGGGGTTTATCAAGACGATTTACGGTCGGGGGTACCGTTTCATTTGCCCGGTGACGATCAAGGGCCCCGCGTCTGGCCGTATGGACCATGTGTGCTCGGCATGCGGCCATACCCGCAATGGAGTGGCAGGCCGTGGCTAGGTTCTGGAGCAAGGGCTTGGTGTTGGGTGTCATGATGACCGGCAATCAGGCGCTGGCCTATTGCTGGGAGGAGGCGGCCAGCCGCTACGACATCGAGCCCGAATTGCTGCAGGCGATCGCTGCGGTGGAGTCGGGCTTTCGTGCGCACGCGATAAACGATACGAACCGTAATGGCACTCGGGACATCGGCCTGATGCAGATCAACAGCAGCCATTTGCCGCGCCTGCTCGAGCGAGGTATTACCGAGGAGCGGTTGCTCAATGAGCCTTGCCTGTCGGTGGAGGTAGGGGCTTCGATTCTCGCCGAGTTCATCCAGCGCTTTGGCTACAACTGGACGGCGGTAGGCTCCTACAACGCAGGCCCGGGTTCCGGGCCTGCGCGTGAGGCGTTGCGCATGCAATATGCCCAGAAAATCTGGGCGTATTACGAGCAGTTGGTAGCGCACCGCTACTGACGATTGAGGTTCGCGCCTCGCGCGCAACCCGTGACCCCGGCTATAATCGCCGCCACCTTTCGCCGCCATCCGAGTCTAGCCCGCCCATGTATACCCTGGCCCGCCAGCTGTTGTTCAAACTCTCCCCGGAAACCTCCCACGATCTGTCCCTGGACCTGATCGGTGCCGGTGGCCGCCTGGGGCTCAATGGCCTGGTATGCAAGGCACCGGCAAAAATGCCGGTCTCGGTGATGGGGCTCGACTTCCCCAACCCGGTCGGCCTGGCGGCTGGCCTGGATAAGAACGGTGCGGCCATCGATGGTTTTGCACAGCTGGGTTTCGGTTTCGTTGAAATCGGCACCGTGACGCCACGTCCACAGCCGGGTAACCCCAAGCCACGTATCTTCCGCCTGCCGGAAGCCGAGGCGATCATCAATCGCATGGGTTTCAACAACCTGGGCGTTGATCACCTGCTGTCGCGGGTTCAGGCGGCGAAGTACAAGGGCATCCTGGGCATCAATATCGGCAAGAACTTCGATACGCCGGTCGAGCGTGCGGTGGATGATTACCTGATCTGCCTGGACAAGGTCTACGCCCACGCCAGCTATGTCACGGTCAACGTCAGCTCGCCCAATACCCCGGGCCTGCGCAGCCTGCAGTTCGGCGACTCCCTCAAGCAACTGCTCGAAGCCTTGCGCCAGCGCCAGGAAGACCTGGCCGTGCGTCATGGCAAGCGCGTGCCGCTGGCGATCAAGATCGCGCCGGACATGAGCGACGAAGAAACCGTGCTGGTGGCCCAGGCCCTGGTGGACTCGGGGATGGACGCAGTCATCGCGACCAACACCACCCTCAGCCGCGTAGGCGTCGAAGGCCTGGCACATGGCGACGAAGCGGGCGGCCTGTCGGGGGCGCCGGTGCGTGACAAGAGCACCCATATCGTCAAGGTGCTGGCTGCGGAGTTGGCCGGGCGCTTGCCGATCATCGCCGTCGGCGGTATTACCGAAGGCAAGCATGCGGCCGAGAAGATTGCCGCGGGCGCAAGCCTGGTGCAGTTGTATTCCGGCTTCATCTACAAAGGCCCGGCGCTGATTCGCCAGTCGGTAGATGCCATCGCGGCATTGCCAAAAGCCTGAAAACCATCCATTAAAAAGGGCTCCTGAAAAGGAGCCCCCTGGGCCGAAGCCCGCCGCCCGGATGGGGCGTGCATGGTAAGTCGTTATAAATCCAGAGGTGGTGTCGGAATTAATTGCCCTTGATTAGCCGACGGCGTGAAGTTCGTTGAGTCTGTGGATTCCCGCAGTGCCAGTCATACCGTCCCAGTTGTCGCCGCGTCCTTCTCGCCAGCCGTTGATCCAGGCTTGGCGTACCGACGGTAGAGTAAATGGGCAAAGCTCACGGGATTTGCCATGAACGCCGTATTGATATCCGCGTAAAAATGCTCTTTCCAACGGATCACGCTTAAGTCTTCTCATAGGGTGTTTCCCTCACTTGTTGACTGTCTTGATATCCTTCGGCCTCGTCCGAGACCGGGCAGAGTTTTTCTGCCGTTGGTGGGCTCGCTGCCGGCGTGGCGAGCCGATGTGTCGGCGTCGTTACGGCGCCAACCTGTGTTGAGTTCTAACCAATAGGTCACATGGATTCAATGATCGTTTTGTCATAAGCACGTAACGATAACGATGCTATAGCGATAAGCTGGGATGGTTTTTCGCCCCTTTTATCGGGCAAAGCCAGCTATGATGCACCCTGCATAGAGGATGGGTTTTATCCTTTAGTGAGAATGTCCGCCCGTTGCAGTCAGTTATTATTCGACGAAGGGTCGGAATATTTCTTTTTGTTACAGCCAATTGTTTCTCTGCCCCGTCATTACAGGCCCAAAGGCCCGGCAGCCGGGGTGGGACGGCACATTCGTGCCACGCGAGCACTCTTCAAGAAAAGTGCTTGATTGAAAACCGAGCCGGCGATGCGTCGCCCGTTCATTTATTGCTGAAAAGCCTGGAATGCCCCATGTCGGACCGTTTTGAACTCTTCCTCACCTGCCCCAAGGGCCTCGAAGGCCTGCTGATCGAGGAAGCCGTCGGGCTTGGCCTTGAGGACGCCCGCGAGCACACCTCGGCTGTGCGCGGCATGGCCGACATGGAAACCGCCTACCGCCTGTGCCTCTGGTCGCGCCTGGCCAACCGCGTGCTGCTGGTGCTCAAGCGCTTCCCGATGAAGGACGCCGAAGACCTCTACCACGGCGTGCTGGATATCGAGTGGGCCGACCACATGGTGCCGGATGGCAGCCTGGCGGTTGAATTCAGCGGCCACGGTTCGGGCATCGACAACACCCACTTCGGCGCGCTGAAGGTCAAGGATGCGATTGTCGACAAGCTGCGCACCCCGACTGGCGAGCGCCCGTCCATCGACAAGATCAACCCGGACCTGCGCATCCACCTGCGCCTGGACCGTGGCGAAGCGATCCTGTCCCTCGACCTGTCCGGCCACAGCCTGCACCAGCGCGGTTATCGCTTGCAGCAGGGGGCGGCACCGTTGAAGGAAAACCTGGCGGCCGCGATCCTGATCCGTGCCGGCTGGCCGCGCATCGCCGCTGAAGGCGGCGCGCTGAGTGACCCGATGTGCGGCGTGGGCACCTTCCTGGTGGAAGGCGCAATGATCGCTGCCGACATGGCCCCCAACCTGAACCGCGAGCTGTGGGGTTTCACCACCTGGCTCGGTCATGTCCCGGCGCTGTGGAAGAAGCTGCACGCCGAAGCCGCTGAACGCGCCGCCATCGGCATGAACAAGCCGCCGCTGTGGATCCGTGGCTACGAAGCCGATCCGCGCTTGATCCAGCCTGCGCGCAATAACATCGAGCGGGCCGGCCTGAGCCACTGGATCAAGGTGTACCAGGGCGAAGTCGGCACCTTCGAACCGCGCCCGGACCAGAACCAGAAAGGCCTGGTCATCTGCAACCCGCCGTACGGCGAGCGCCTGGGTGACGAAGCCAGCCTGTTGTACCTCTACCAGAACCTCGGCGAGCGTCTGCGCCAGGCGTGCATGGGCTGGGAAGCCGCAGTGTTCACCGGCGCGCCGGACCTGGGCAAGCGCATGGGCATCCGTAGCCACAAGCAGTATTCGTTCTGGAACGGCGCGTTGCCGTGCAAGTTGCTGCTGATCAAGGTCAACCCGGACCAGTTCGTCACCGGCGAGCGTCGTACCCCGGAACAGCGCCAGGCCGAGCGTGAGCAAGCTGCCTACGATCAGGCCCCGGCCGAGCCGCAAGAGCGCCAGTACAACAAGAACGGCAACCCGATCAAACCTGCTCCGGCCCCGGTGGTCGAGCAGGCGCGCCTGAGCGAAGGCGGGCAGATGTTTGCCAACCGCCTGCAAAAGAACCTCAAGCTGCTAGGCAAGTGGGCCAAACGCGAAGGCGTGGATTGCTACCGCGTGTACGATGCCGACATGCCGGAATACTCCATGGCCATCGACCTGTATCACGATTGGGTGCATGTACAGGAATACGCGGCGCCCAAGTCCATTGACCCGGAAAAAGCCTCCGCGCGTATGTTCGATGCGCTGGCGGCCATTCCCCAGGCGCTGAACATCGACAAGAGCCGCGTGGTGGTCAAGCGCCGTGAGCGTCAGAGCGGTACCAAGCAGTACGAGCGCCAGAGCGCCCAGGGCAAGTTCACCGAAGTCAGCGAAGGCGGCGTAAAGCTGCTGGTCAACCTCACCGACTACCTGGACACCGGCCTGTTCCTCGACCACCGCCCGATGCGCCTGCGCATCCAGAAAGAGGCGGCCGGCAAGCGTTTCCTCAATCTGTATTGCTACACCGCCACCGCCAGTGTGCATGCGGCCAAGGGCGGCGCGCGCAGCACCACCAGCGTCGACCTGTCCAAGACCTACCTGGACTGGGCACGCCGCAACTTGTCCCTCAACGGCTTCTCCGACAAGAACCGTCTGGAGCAGGGTGACGTGATGGCCTGGCTGGAGGCCAGCCGCGATGAGTTCGACCTGATCTTCATTGACCCGCCGACCTTCTCCAACTCCAAGCGCATGGAAGGTATCTTCGACGTGCAGCGCGACCACGTGCAGTTGCTCGACCTGGCCATGGCGCGCCTGGCGCCGGGCGGCGTGCTGTACTTCTCGAACAACTTCCGCAAGTTCGCACTGGAGGACAACCTGAGCGAACGCTACGCGGTCGAGGAAATCAGCGACAAGACCATCGACCCGGATTTCGCACGCAATGCGAAGATCCACCGGGCGTGGAAAATCACCGCGCGCTGAACACGGCTGTCAATCAGGCCGCAAGCCTGGATTATTCCGGGTTTGCGGCTTTTTTACGCTGGTCAAATTCAAGGCCGGTGGCTATAACTTAAGGCCAAGCCAAAGTGACACCCCCCGCACGCTGGCGCTGTGAGTGTTGCCTATGCCGTTGCAAGCCGTACGCCCGAAAATCCTAGGCTTTATCAGTGAGCAGGCGTCGGCTTGGCTGGTGGCATTGGTGGTGTTGCTGGCAGGGTTTGCCTTGACGGCTGTTGTGGCCTGGGCGGCCGCCGACCTCTATCAGCAGCAGGTGCGCCAACGCTTTCAGTTGTTGGTCAACGAACGCTACAGCCGCCTGCAGGAACGCTTCGACGACCAGGAACAACGCCTGAACAGCCTACGGCGTTTCTTCGTCAACTCCGATGACGTGTCCCGCGAAGAGTTTGACGGTTTTGCCCAGCCCTTGTTGCTGCGCGCGCGCGCTTACTCCTGGGCGCCTCGGGTGTATCGCGAACAGCGCGGTCAGTTTGAGCAAGCCGTGTCCGCGCAGCGCGGCACACCTTTCGTGATCTGTGAGTTGAATTCCACGGGTGAGTTGGCCCCTGCGCCCGAGCGCGATGAATACGTACCGGTACTGTACAGCCAGACTCAAAGCCTGTTGGGGGCACCCCTCGGCTTTGACCTGCTGGCCCAGCCCCTGCGGCGTTCGGTGCTTGAGCGTGCGCAAAACACCGGCAAGCTGGCGGTGTCCCAGCCCATGCAACTGGTGGGTGTGGAACCGGACTATGCCACCGGGGTTTATTGGTCGCGCCGGTCAGTCATTTGCCCACCTCCGACCAATCCCAGAATGAGCCCTACGGCTATGTCATGGCGGTGATCAGCATGCGCCAACTGGTGGCCGACGGTTTGCCCAAGCCGGACCGCGACAACCTGGTGATGCAGATCGTCGACACCTCCGACGTGCAAAAGCGCGTGCTTTTCGAGTCCGGCAATGCCGTGGCCAGCGGTGATCTGGTCGGGGCGCGCCGCCTCACGCTGGGTGACCATGTGTATGCCCTCACACTGCGTCCGAGCCAGGTGTTCGACCAGGCCAACCACTCCTCGTTGAGCACGATCCTGACCATGGGCGGCCTGCTCAGCCTGTTGCTCAGCGCGTTGCTCTATGTGCTGGTCAGCCAACGCCAGCGCGCGTTGAAACTGGTGGAGCAGCGCACGGCGCAGTTGCGCCTGCGCGAGCAGGAATTACGCGGCGCCCACGGCCAATTGCGCAGTGTGCTGAATGCCGCGACGCAGGTCGCGATCATTGCCACCGACCTGCGCGGTGTCATCAATACCTTCAATGCCGGTGCCGAGCAGATGCTGGGGTTCAAGGCCGAGCAGGTGGTGGGCACGCACACCCTGGAAAGCCTGCACCTGGCGTCGGAACTGGAAGCGCGTTCCGCCAGCCTCAGTGTAGCCTTGGGCAAACGCATCCCGGCAAGCCAGGCGATGCTGGTGGAAAGTCCCGACAACCTGCACCAAGCCCGCGAGTGGACCCTGGTTCGTGAGGATCGCAGCCAACTGACGGTGAACATGCTGGCCACCGTGTTGCTGGACGACCATGGTTTGTGGATCGGTCACCTGGCGATTTACCTGGACATTACCGAACAAAAGCGCGCCTACGAGGCATTGGCGGCCAGGGATCGGCTGCTCAAGAAACTCAGCGCCCATGTGCCCGGCGGCATCTTCCAGTTCACCCTGGAGCCTCAAGACAACTGGAAATTCATCTACGCCAGCGACGGCATGCGCGATATCTATGAAATCGAGACCGGCGTGCTGCAGCAGGATGCGAAGAAGGTCTTCGAGCGCATCCACCCGCTGGATGCGGAGCGGGTACGCGCATCGATCCGCTTGTCGGCGTTGCAGTTGAGCCATTGGCGGGAGGAGTACCGGGTGCTGTTGCCGCAACGCGGACTGCGCTGGATTCGCGGCGAAGCGACGCCGGAAGAGTTACCCGGAGGAGGGACGCTGTGGCATGGCTACGTGTCGGATATTTCCGATCTGAAGCGGGTGGAAGAAGAGCTGCGTGCACTCTCCATCACCGACTCCCTGACCGGGATCCACAACCGCCGCTATTTCCAGGACCGCCTCAAGGCCGAGATGGTCAGGCTCAACCGCACCTCGGGGGCCTTGTCGGTGATCATGCTCGATATCGATCACTTCAAGCGCATCAACGACCAGCATGGGCATGCCGTCGGCGATGGGGTATTGCAGGAGTTGTGCAAACGCATCAGCCAGCGCCTGCGCCGCACCGATGTGTTCTGCCGCCTGGGTGGCGAGGAGTTCATGGTGCTGTGCCCGCACACCGATGGTGCTCAGGCCTACAGCTTGGCGATGGAGTTGTGGGCGTCGTTGCGCAGCGTGCCGATGGAGCCGGTCGGTATTGTCACCGCGAGCTTCGGCGTGGCCAGTTGGCGGGTGGACGAAGGTATCGATGGGCTGCTGCTGCGCGCTGACTCGGCCGTGTACGTGGCCAAGCAGGCAGGCAGGGACCGGGTGGAAGCGCAGTCGGTTTGCTGACTGGCCCTGTCGTGGTGAGCGGGCTTCTGGGGTGAGCGGACAAGCCTGTTCACCCCAGTATGTTTCAGAGGGCCGGTGCTGCCGCAGCCACCTTCGGCTGGCGGTACAGGTCGAGCAACACCTGATCCAACACCGACGAAGCACCCCATGGCTTCGGGTCGTTGAGGATAGCCACCACGGCCCAGGTATTGCCGTTGTTGTCGCGGCTGAACCCGGCGATGGCGCGCACGGTGTTCAGGGTGCCGGTCTTGACGTGGGCTTCGCCGCGCATGGCGGTGGTCTTCAGGCGTTTGCGCATGGTGCCGTCGGTGCCGGCAATCGGCATCGAACTGATGTACTCGGCAGCGTAGGGGCTTTTCCACGCGGCTTGCAGCATGGCCGCCATCTCGCGGGCGCTGACCCGTTCGGCGCGGGACAGGCCTGAGCCGTTCTCCATCACCAGGTGCGGCGCGGTGATGCCTTTCTTCGCCAGCCACTGGCGCACCACGCGTTGCGCAGCCTTGGCATCGTCGCCATCGGCGTCGTTGCGGAACTGCGCGCCCAGGCTCAGGAACAACTGCTGGGCCATGGTGTTGTTACTGTATTTGTTGATGTCGCGGATGATTTCCGCCAGGTCCGGCGAAAAGGCCCGGGCCAATACCTTGGCATCCTTGGGCACCGGCGCCTGGATGTCACGGCCCTGGATGGTTCCGCCCAGTTCCTTCCAGATCGCCCGGACGGCGCCGGCGGTGTAGGTGGCGTGGTCCAGCAGCGACAGGTAGGTCTGCGAGCTGCAGCCATCGGCCAATTGGCCGCTGACCGTTACCGTCACGCTGCCGTCGGCGGCGGTGACCGGGTTATAGCGTACGTCGCCGGTGCACTGCTTGGCGTTGGACACCTTGACCTGGTTGTCGATACGGATGCTGGCAATCGGCGGCTCGACCGATACCAGTACCCGGCCCGAATCATTGCGGGTCACGAAGCGCAGGGCCTTGAGGTTGACCAGCAGCGCGTCCGGCTTGACCAGGAAGGGCTTGTTCTCGTCGTTGCCGTCGTCGTTGAATTCCGGCAACAGCGGCTGGTTGAAGAAGCTGCGGTCCAGCACCAGGTCCCCAGTGACTTGCTGCACGCCGTTGGCGCGCAGGTCGCGCATCAGCAGCCAGAGTTTTTCCATGTTCAGCTTGGGGTCGCCGCCGCCCTTGAGGTACAGGTTGCCGTGCAACACGCCACCGCTGAGGGTGCCATCGGTGTAGAACTCGGTTTTCCACTGGTGGTTGGGGCCGAGCATTTCCAGGGCCGCGTAAGTGGTGACCAGCTTCATGGTGGAGGCCGGGTTCACCGACACGTCGGCGTTGAACACGGTGGGCGTGCCCGGGCCGTTCAGTGGGATCATCACCAACGACAGCGCAGTGTTTTGCAGTTTGGCTTTGGCCAACGCCTGTTGAACATTGGGCGGCAGGGTATTGTTGACGGGGGCAGCGGAGACGGAAAAGGCCAGTGGCAGAATAAAACCGGCAAACAGAACGGAACGCAACGATTTGATCATAAGAAGTAAAACCCTACTGCTGAGGAGGGTGAAAAAGGCGAGGGGTAAGTAAGAAAAATCCCTCAATGGTCATGAAAGTGTCGGCATTATGCCCCAAGGTGGAGCCACTTGTAGCTGAACCATAGCTGGTATTAGGCGTTTTTTTTACAGGCATTGTGCCGCCTGTCCCAGAGAGTCGGGCAATCGCCGCCTTAAACTGCTAAAGTGCCGCCCGTTATTACTTATGAGGATTGTTCCAATGGCGACTAAC
>Ga0207706_10000666_pt1 | contig 36088 bp, 35 predicted proteins | sample KBSC53metaG_FD_184318 | JGI IMG/M metagenome (GOLD analysis project Ga0207706, IMG submission 184318) | Corn rhizosphere microbial communities from Kellogg Biological Station, Michigan, USA - KBS C5-3 metaG (SPAdes) (version 2) | ecosystem: Host-associated > Plants > Roots > Rhizosphere > Soil ... | reverse complement strand
CGCCGAATACGCCCACCCAGGCGCGCATCCGGAACTCGCCGCCGTCCGCCACCGGCTGCGTAGCTGGCGGTTCTACGACGGCTTCCGGGTGGACGCGGCCGCACCGTCGCGGCTCCCCCACGTCGGCACCCGCACGCCGGTACTCTCCGACGACGGCGGGGATCTGGCGGCCGCCGTGCAGACGATCATCGAGGCCGGATTCGACGACCTTCAGCGTGCCGTCGCCGACGCCTTCGACGGTGCGACCGTGTCGGTGGCCGTCCGCGACGGGCTCTTCGATCTCCAGCTGCGGCAGCACGGCATGTTGCGACCTCTGCGCGCCGCCGAACTCTCCGACGGCACACTCCGATTCCTGCTTTGGGCCGCCGCCCTGCTGAGCCCGCAGCCCCCTTCTCTGATGGTGCTCAACGAGCCGGAGACCTCACTGCACCCAGACCTGGTGCGGCCGTTGGCATCACTGATCCTGGCGGCAGCGAGTCAGACGCAGGTCGTCGTCGTCACCCATTCGAGGGCGATGCTGGAGTTTCTGGACACCGTGTCAGTCACCGAAGCCGACGACGGCATCGCGGTGGAGATCGAGTTGTACAAGGAGCTCGGTGAGACACGGGTCAAGGGGTTGGGCATGCTGACGATGCCGCCCTGGGATTGGGGAAAACGGTAGGCAGCGCTCGACAGTTCGCACGTCGGTCAACTTCCGTTCACGAACATCCCGTTCAATTCGCTCGGCCAATTCCGTCGAGCGAGGAGTCCCTATGGCGGTCAAGACCTGGGATCGAGCCATCGGCGTCGTGGGCGCCGAGCAGAAGGCCCTCGAGCTCGCGAGGAAGGACGGCAGCACCCTCGTGATCGCGACCGCGGCCAATGTCGTCGGCCTCACCGATCAGACGGATCTGTTCTTCAAAACGACCGACACGCTGGGCATCAAGCGCTAGCCACGTCGCGCAGGCCGCAGCGCGCGGGTGAAGAACACGTTGACCCGTTGCATCGCAATGCTGTACGGCCACCACGCCGCCCGCTTGAACAGGTACAGCGCACGGATGTCGGGTGAGGTATAAATCAGAAAACGGTTCTTCCGCACACCGTCGAAAATCCTGTCGGCGACGTGTTCGGGCGACACCGCGTGGCCGCTGAAACGGTTGGTCCACTTCTGCACGCGCGGGTCGTCGCGGTCCACCCCTGCGATCTGAACCGATTGCACCAGGGGGGTTTTCACCGCGCCCGGCACCACCACAGAAACACCGATGCGGTGACGGGCCAGGTCGAATCGCAATACTTCAGAAAGGCCACGGAGTCCGTACTTACTCGCGCTGTAGGCGGCATGCCATGGCAACGCGACCAGTCCCGCGGCCGATGACACGTTGACCAGATGACCGCCGCGGCCCGCCGCCACCATCGGCGGCAGGAATGTCTCGATGACGTGAATCGGGCCCATCAAGTTGATGTCGATCATCGACTTCCAATGTTGATGCGTGAGTTGGTCGATGGTGCCCCAAGCCGACACCCCCGCGATGTTCATCACCACATCCATCGCCGGGTGGCTGGTGTGGATGGCCGCCGCGAAGGCGGCAACCTCGTCGTAGTCGGAGATGTCCAGTGCGCGGTATTCGGGCACCTTCGCGCCCAGCGCCCGTGCGTCGAGGACGGTCTTCTCCAGGCCCTCGGCGTCGCGGTCAGTAAGGTACAGCTCGGCGCCGTCTGCGGCCAGCTTCAGCGCGGTCGCGCGGCCGATCCCGCTGGCGGCCCCGGTGATGAAGCAACGTTTGCCCGAAAAGCCGCTCCCCTGCGCCATGGCGGTGAGAATACCGTCGCGGCTACTGGTCACCCCAGAACGCGGTGAGCCACAGCCGCTCGACGATGTCGACGGCGCGTGCGGGGTCCTGGCCGCGTCCGATAAAGGTGCTGTCGTGCGTCAGCGTCATGGTGGTCATCGCGGCCATGGTGCGCACCAGGGCGGGCACGTCGTCGGAGATCGGGCGCGCATCGGGGTCCTGTTGGAGAAGCGTGATGAGCTTGTCGATCACGCTGTCGTAGAAGTCGTCCATCATCTCGCCGATCTGCGCATCGGTATTCCGCGCCACCGCGCACGCCGACAACACCGGATCGTCGTTGGCGTATACCGCTGCGGCGCTGCCGACCATGCGCTTCGCGAACGCCGCAGGCGTTTCGCCGGGCTCACGCGGTGCGAAATGGTGGGTCAGCTGATCGAGCAGCTGACTCGCGTCGGCAAGGATCACCGCGAGGACGGCGTACTTGGAGTCGAAGTAGAAGTAGAAACCGGACCGGGCGATACCGGCCCGTTCGCTGATCGTGCTGACCGACAGATCGGCGAACGACCGCTCCTGGAGCAGCTCCCGGACCGCGGTGACGATGGCCTCGCGTTGCCGGTCACCGCGGCTGCGGCGGATCTGTTGTGGCGCAGGTTGGGCGGTCATGGCCCTAGACCTTCGCACCAGGGTGCGCCGGAAACAAAACTTGACATGCGTCAAGTCTGCCATCCAGGATGAAGATAGGAGTGACAACGCCCACAGTCTTTTTGCTCAGGAGCATTGCATGGCGATGATCAGCACCAGCAATTACCTGCTCGACCAGGCGAAGCGGCGGTTCACCCCGACGCCCAACACCATCCCGGGCATGGGGCTCGTCGAGAAGCGCCTGATGGAACGCGAGTGGCAGCAGTTCGCGCTCGCTGAACCGCCCGCGGGCAGCGGCCTCAAGCCGGTAATGGGTGACTCGGGGCTGCCGATCATCGGCCACATGATCGAGTTCTTCCGTGGTGGGCCCGACTTCGTCTTGGAGGTCTACCGCAAGTACGGCCCGATCCACTATCAACAGACACCGGCGTTGTGTTCTGTGCTCGCGCTCGGTCCCGACGCGACGCAGGCGGTGTTGTCGAACCGCAACAAAGAGTTCTCACAGCGCGCTTGGGATCCGCTCATCGGGCCGTTCTTCGAGCGCGGTCTGATGCTGCTCGACTTCGACGAACACATGTTCCACCGCCGGATCATGCAGGAGGCATTCACCCGCACCCGGCTGTCGGGTTATGTCGGGCACATCGACTCGGTGGCGACGCAGGTGGTCGCCAACGACTGGGTGGTCAACGACCCGAGGTTCCTATTCCATCCGGCGGCCAAGGAGCTGACGCTCGACATCGCATCGGTGGTGTTCATGGGCCATGAAGCCGGCACCGATCACGCCCTGGTCACCACGATCAACCAGGCCTTCACCACGACCACACGGGCTGGCAACGCAATCGTGCGCAAACCGGTCCGCCCGCTGACGTGGTGGCGCGGCCTCGACGCCCGCAAGACCCTCGAGGATTACTTCTCCGCGCGAGTGGCCGAGAAGCGCAGCGGCAACGGCACCGACATGTTCAGCGTGCTCTGCCACTCCGAGGACGAAGACGGGCAGCGGTTCACTGACGCCGACATCGTGGCGCACATGATCTTCGTGATGATGGCGGCCCACGACACCTCGACGTCGACGATGACGACGATGGCGTATCACCTGGCGGCCAACCCGGAATGGCAGGAGCGCTGTCGCGACGAGTCGGCCCGTATCGGCGACGGAGCGCTGGACATCGAGGCGCTGGAGAAGCTGGAAACCTACGACCTGGTGATCAACGAATCGCTGCGGATGACGACCCCGCTGCCGATGAATTTCAGGCGGGCGGTGCGCGACATCGACCTGCTTGGGTACTACATTCCGGCCGGCACCGACGTGGTGACATGGCCGTCGATGAACCACCGGCTACCCGAGCTGTGGACAGACCCGGACAGGTTCGACCCGGATCGCTTCGCCGAGCCGCGCTCGGAACACAAGCGGCACCGCTATGCGTTCGCCCCCTTCGGCGGCGGCGCGCACAAGTGCATCGGCATGGTGTTCGGCCAGCTCGAGATCAAGACCGTCATGCACCGGCTCCTGCGTAAATACCGACTCGAATTGATCCGTCCCGGCTACAAGCCGCGCTACGACTACGGTGGCATGCCGGTCCCGATCGACGGCATGCCGATCATGCTGCGCCCACTGCACTAACCAGCGGCGAAATCAGGCCTCGGTCAGAAGCCGGTTCGCGCAGGCGATGACTGCGCGCAGCGCGGACTGAGTCGGGTCGTCGGACCAACCCATCGCCCACTGGGCCTGGGCGCCGTCGGAACCGCGGACGAACGTCGCGGTGTGCTCGCCGGCCGGTACCTGATGAAACGCCGTCATTTCGACCGCGGTGCCACGGTCGTAGAGCATTGCCGTCAGGGCCGCGACGGGACCGGACGCCGCGGCCGCCGATGTGCTGATGCGATCGCCGACGGCCAGGGTGGCCTGATAGTTGCGTGCCTGCGGGCCCAGCCGGGTGGACGGACGCTCGGCGTCGGTGCACTGCCAGTTGCCGAGCCGCAGCGGTCCCGAGTTGGACGCATATTCGTCGTGAAACGCCTCGAAAGACATCGCGTCGGCCTCCTCGCGCAGACCGCGGGGCATCGGAGCGTCGATGTGGGCCGCAAACGACGTCGTGGTCAGCGGCGCTGCGCTGGTAGCGAATGTGATTGTCATGTGCCGGTCTTCTCAGGTCTTCAGGAAGTGACCGACGTAATAGCTTCGACCCACAGCGAGGGGTCGGTCAGGATCAGACCCCGCTGCGGATTGCTACTACGAGTCGCCTCGGCACGTCCGCGATGCTAGGCGCTGAACCGCACCGCGCGCAAACCCTTTCGGTTTCGCGTTTCGGACGAGACCCTGAGCATTTGTTCGCGTATCGGCTGTTTTCGCGACGTGGCGAGTGGGATTCTCATAGCACGTGAAACCGGGGTTACTGGGAAAACGGGGCGGCCAATTGAACAATCGTGATCCGCGGACTCGGGATAGGGCGATACCTGTGGGCGAGCGCGTCGGTTCCTTCCGGTATCTGCGTGCCGAGGACCGATGGGAGCTGACGGTGCACCACCGCGTGCGTGCACCCCCGCCGCCGCAGAACTCCCACAGCGACGCCTGCTAGCCGCCTAGGGCCGAGCCGGGCTCGGGCCAACGCCAGCTTCTCCAACTCTGCCTCGGCCAACCGGGCCGGCTTCCCTCGCGAGTGCATCAGCCTGGCCGCGTCAGGAGGTGGACGACGCGGACAGCCAACGCGCTGGTACCGCCCTGGTCGGAGGAGGGTCCACAATCTGTGGTCTGGTGGCTTTATCATTGGTCCATGACCTCAGACGCAGCATCGGCTCGCGCGGCGACAGACGGCCTGTTCAATCGCGTGGTCCCCGGTCGGGCCTCGGAGATGATCGTCGATCAGATTCGACTGCTGATCCGCGATGGCTCGCTCAAACCCGGCGACCGGCTTCCCGCCGAACGGGAACTGGGCGAAAGGTTCGGCGTCAGCCGGGTGACCGTCCGCGAGGCGTTACGCGGACTGGAGGCCAACGGCATGGTCACCATCAAAGTCGGCGCCCGCGGCGGCGCATTTGTCACCGCACCCACAAGCGCCCGCATCGGCGAGGGCATCATCGACCTGCTGAGCCTGTCGGGACTGACCGACAAGGAGGTAACCGAAGCGCGCCAGATCTTCGAACTCGGCATCATCCCGCTGGTGTGCGAACGGGCGACCGAGCATGACATCGACGACCTGCTCGAGATCTGCGATCGCGGTGACGCCTCCCTCGAGAAGGGCTCGTATCCGATGGAGCTGTCGGCGGAATTCCACACCCGAGTCGCCAAGGCCAGCCATAACGCCGCGATCGCGATGCTCGCCGAGTCGTTCCACGGCCCGACCCTGCGATCCATGCTCCATGTGAAGGAAGCCCATCCGGAGATGGGCATCCGCGGCAACCGTGAGCACCGTCAATTCGTGGGCGCGATCAAGAAGCGCGATGTCGAAAAGGCCACCGCGGTGATGCGTACCCACATCGGCCGCACCGCCCGGCATGTCTCAAAGGGTCAGTGACTCCAGGAATTCGATGACGCGTGCAGGCGCGGTGTCAGCGGTCTGCTCAGCGACCGGCACGTCCCAGTAGTGCGCAGCGGGCAGGCATTCCTGGAGGTAGCGCGCCGCCGACGGCGCGTGCGAGCTATCCTGCCCGGGCACGATGAGCGCCGGAATGTCCAGTGCCAAGAGATCTTCGGGCTCCGCACCCGGCACGGTGTCGCGGTCGAACAGCAGCCTGCTCATGCCGGCGACGATCGTCTGGTATCGGTCCACGTCCAGTTCTAGGTAGCGCGCGGCGAATTCGGCGTCGCTGCGCAGCACCGACACCCACGGGCCAACCCGCCCGTCGTCGGAGAAGCCGGCCTCGGTGGCGCGCGCCAGCGCGCCCACACCGGTCAGCCCGTGTTCGGCGACGTAGGCCAGATGAGCCGCGAACCGCGCATGCTGCCTGCGCCGGTACTTCGGACCGCCTGCGGGCGAGTACAGCACCATGCCCGCCACCCGGTCACGGTGGGTCGTCGCCAATAGCGTTGCGATCGAACAGCCGACGCACGCCCCCATGACGTGGACGCGCCCGTAACCGAGATGGTCGAGCAGCCCGATGCCTTGGTTCACGTAGTCCGTCCAGCGCACCCGTTCCACCCGACCGCCGGAGCGGCCCGACTCGCGTTTGTCGAAAGTGATGCAGGTGAACCGTTCCCGCAGCCGGGCCAACATGCGGGTGCGTTGATACAGGCCGTGTGTTTCCCAGCCGTCGAGCGTGGCGTTGAAGCCACCCGGCGAGAACATCAACAACGGCGGACCCGCTCCCGCCACCTCGTAGCGGGTGACGATGCCGTCCACCACCGCCGTTGACGTGCTCATCGCCGCAGTCCGCCCGCGATCTGGCGTGATGACCGCACATCGTCGGCGTAAGCGACGATCGCGTCGTGCGCGATCCGTGCCACGTTCGCATAGGTATCCGGCGGCGAGTCCAGCGCATCGGCGCTGTAGCCGATCGCCGCCGTCACCATCCGCATTCGTCCGTCCAGCCACGGCCCGCCGCCGAAGCCACCGACCACCGGAACCGACACCGCCTGGGCAACGGCGGCGCCAACGGTAGGCCCTGAGTTGGTGAAGTTGAGCAGCGCGGCGCCCGCATCCTCGAGACGTTTTGCCTCTCCGACGATTTCGTCGAGCATCTCATCGGGGATGACATCACCTGGCTTCGGGATGGCACTGTAGGTGACGCCATACTTCAGCGACGTCTGCGGCGTGATGCCGAACTGCGCGAACACCGGGATGCCTGCCCTGGTCACGGCGGTCACCGCGTCCAGATGCTCCGACGCCCCGTCGAGTTTCACCATGTCGACGCCGGCCTCTTTGGCGAACCGGATCGCGGCCCGCACAGCGCTTTTCGGCCCCTCTTGAACGGGACCGAATGGGAAGTCACAGCTCACCAGCGCGCGCTTGACGCCGCGTCGCACAGCCTGGCAGACGACCATCATCTGGTCGACGGTGACCTCGAGCGGGTTGGGTTGACCCCAAAGATTGACGCCGACGGTGTCACCCACCGAGACCAGGTCGACGCCGGCACGATCGACGATCCGCGCCATTTGGTAATCCCAGGCGACGACACCGACGATCTTGTGCCCGATCCGCTTCATCGTCTGTAAATCGCTCAGCTGGACCTTGTCGTCTGTCACGTCGTCTCCTTCAGGCCCGCAGCGCGGTCAGCACGTCGGCGACGTCCCGCTCGTCGCCGCTCACCATCAGCACCCGCGCGTGCGGCCGAACCGCCGCCACCGTGGCGCCGACCAGTGCTCGCTCGCCGATGACCAGGCCGGCGGTCATGATTCCGCGCACGGTGCACGCCGCACCGATAATGGTGGCCGCCGCCGCGTCACTTTCAGTGGTGGCGACCATGATCACCACGTCGGCATCCTCGAGTTCGGCGAGGAGATTCGATACCGCGCCATCGGCATCGCGAAGCATCACCGATTCCGAGCCGCCGTCACCGACGACGGCGACGGGCCCGGCCAGCGTGAAGAATCGCGCATGGCCCCACTGCTGGTGTGAGATTCGTTCGACGATCGCGTCCGCACCCGTATCGAGTCCGATGATGCGCGCGCCCCTTCGGCCACGAATCGGACGATCGATCCGGTAGCGCATCTCGGCGGCCGTCGTCGCGCGCGCGCAACTGCTGCCGAGGATCGGCCGCGCGGTCATACCGACGACTGCCGAACGCCCTCGCGCACCGACAGGTCTTCGCGACAGGCCTCGACGAACGACGCGTCCCGTGGCAGAACGACGGCCGCGGAGCGCACCCGGTGATGCGCGGGGTCGACACCGGGGGGGGTGATTCCTTTGTCCCGCAACGCCTCGACAGCCTTCTTCAGCTTCTGCCGGGCCTTGATGATTCCGGTATCGGCCGAAACCAGCATCTCCTTGGTGCGATCGACGATCGGGCCCATGCTCTCCTGCAGGGACGCGTCCTGCATCGCAATGCCCTTCACACCCGAATAGGTATCGCCGCGCTTCTGGGCCTCGCGGTCGATCAGATAGTCGTTGTCCTTATTGGCCGCAGGCCGGTATGTGCCGGGGATGTTTTCGCTGTGCACGCCGTGGCCATCCCTCATCGCTTGTACCTCGGCCGTGGTCAGCGGGCGCACAGGATGGTAGTCGAACGAGTACGCCCAGCAGTTCTCGTCGTCGATGGGGATCCAGAAGTGGCCGTGCACAGGATGATCCCCGCGGGGCGGCACCATGGTGAAACACGGCATCACCCAGGGTGTGATGCGCCAGTAGTACGTGTCGTCCTCGGCGTTGCGCCGCGCGCCCACGAACAACCCGCCGTCGGACTCGGCCACCTCGAAGTACGGCTTTAGGTCGCCCATGTTGTACTCGTTGCCCTTGGTGCCCTTGAACAATGGGTCGCTCTTCAGCCCGCCCGAGTGCAGGAACGACACGTGGCTGGAGTCGATACCGCCTTCGAAGGCCTGCAGCCAGTTGCATTCCTGCCAGCGCTTGGAGGTGTACGTCTGCTCCGGCGGAACGACGGCGAACTCGAACTCCGGGGGCGGCGGCTGCTTCTCCGGATCACCCATGTATGTCCAGAGCACGTCGCCGATCTTGACCAGCGGGTAGGACGTCAGCTTGACATGGGCGCAGAAGTTGCTGTTCTCGGGTTCCGACGGGATCTCGATGGCCTGGCCGGTGATGTCATACTTCCAGCCGTGATACGGGCAACGCAGCCCCGATCCCTCGTTGCGGCCGAACCAGAGCGACGCACCGCGGTGGGCGCAGAACTCGTCGATCAGCCCGTAGCGGCCCTCGCTGTCGCGGAACGCGACCATCCGTTCGCTCAACAGTTTGATCCGGACCGGTGGGCAGTCGTTCTCGGGGAGCTCGTCGGCGAGCATCGCCGGCATCCAGTACTGCCGGAACAGCTCGCCCATCGGCGTGCCCGGCCCCGTACGGGTCAATAGCTCGTTGATTTCTGCCCTAAGCACCGTCCACCCTCTCAGCTGTCGCGTCACCGCGCGCGGTGATCCTTCACCACAATGAACCAATTGTAATACCATTAGTACCTAAGGCCAACCCCAACGGTGCAGGTTTTCTACGAAAGGCGGCCACATGATCGGAATCATCGGCGTCGGCGATATGGGACTTCCGATGTCCGGCCACATGGTCGCGCACGGGTTCGACGTCGTGGCCTACGACGTCGACCGGGAGAGACTCGCGGCCGCAGCGGCGGTTGGCGCCAAGCCGGTGTCTGGGTTGTCCCAAATGGTGCAGAACGCCGACATTTTCGTCGCCTGCCTTCGCACTGACGACCAGATGCAGACCGTCGCCGAGGAACTGGCCGCGCATGGAAGACCCGGGCAGCTCATCGTGGTTGCGGGCACGCACAGCCTCGATTTCATGCGACGACTGGCCGGCGTCGTCGAACCCAAGGGATTGCGGCTCATCGATGCGCCCGTCGTGTTCGGCGCACTTGGTGCCCAAGAGGGAAACCTGCTCTCATTGTGTGGCGGTGAAGCCAGCGACGTCGAACGGGCGCGACCGGTGATGCTCAGCTACAGTCGCGGCGTCGAGCACGTCGGCCCACTCGGCGCCGGACAGCTGGCCAAGACCTGCAACAACCTGCTGCACTGGATTCACTGCGTGGCAAATTTCGAAACGCTGGCCATCGCCAAGCGTTACGGGGTGGACGCGCAGCGAATGCGCGAGGTCCTGCTGAAATGCCCTGGGGACAACGGCACCCTGCGCAGGTGGGACAGCACCCGTTTCACCTGGCAGGAGAAGGACATGGACTTCGTCCTCGAGCTGGCGCAGAACGGCGGGCTGATGCTGCCGCTGTCCGGACAGGTCGACCAACTGATCAAGACGATGACGGCCGCCGACGTGGCGGCATTGCTGTACGGGCCGGAATGCACCTACCTCGGCCAGCAAGTCGCGCCACTGGCCACGGCCGATGGCGGGCTGTAACCGGCTGCGCTACAACGACAATCCGCTGACCTCGAGCCGTCCCACGTAGTGCCGCCAGCGCGATAAGTCGTTGAACGACGGACCCAGATCCGGCAGTTCCTGCCTGTCGTCGTCGGGTAGAGCTTGAGGGCGAGCGCCAAGTAACGCAACCTCGGTCGAGATCCGGGACAGCTCGGCGAGGTCAAGGGCGCGCAGTGTGGCTTGTTCCACCGACTCCCCCGTCGTCACGATCCCGTGCCCGCGCAGGATGCAGGCCCCGGAGTCCCCGATGGCCGCGGCGACCGCCCGACCCAGTTCCGGTGTTCGGACCAGAACCGACCTCGGGTACACGGGCACACCCTCGTTCGCGAGCCGCGAGGCGGGAATGTTGTAGGCGCCGAAAACCTGTCGCAGCGCGACCCCGGCCAGGTCGGCGATCATCACGTCGCGCGGATGCGCATGCACCACGGCCTGTACATCGGGGCGGGCCCGGAACAGCTCGGTGTGGATGTGGAATTCGTTGGGGATCGTATAACCGCCGTCGAGGTCGCCGCGACCATCGAGGTCAACGACGTGGATATCGTCGGAGACAGTGAAAAGCAGTCCACGATCCTCGGGTCCGCGGCACCGCAGCAGGATCCGGTCGGCATCCAGCCGAACGCTGACATGACCGAGGACGTCGGCCGCCAATCCCTGCTTGGCCAGGATCCGGCACGCTGTCGCGACGGTGGTATGCAGGTCGCTCATGCCATCGCGACGGCCGGATTCGCCGGCGCCCCGCTGGTCGCGAACACCAACGATTTGATGGTCACCGGCACGGTGTTCGACGGATGGCGGACCCGGCCGAGGTCGACGAAGTCGAAGTCGCGCAGGTCGATTCCGTCGAGAATCAGCAGATCGTTGGCGACCGCCAGCTCGTCGCGCAGGATGGTGCCGAGCGTCAGCGCTATGTCGCCGTCGATCATCAGGTATACCGGCCGCCCATCGGAAACCCGGCGCCGCAGTCCTGAAATGACGCCTTCGGCGAAGGCACGCAACCGCCGGTAGCTGGGCGATCCGCTCCACCGCAGCGCCAATGCAACGTCTGCCCCGGTGTCGTGCAGGCCGAACATCGACAGATGGTGCTCGATCGCCGACGCCACCGCCTCGCGTTCCACCACCTCGCCGAGCACGTAATCAGGCCTGGCCACTTGCAGATTGCGCCGCGGCACCGTGGTCTCCGGCGTCGGGATGAAGCTGGTGATCCCACTGAGCTGCACGGTGTATTCGGATGCGCCGAGCACCGTTGCGCGGATCCGCTGCGCCGCGACCAACACCGGTGCGGGCAATTCGTCGGTGCGGTCGGCAAGCGCCAGTCCGAGCCGGCGGCCCAGGTCACCGAAATCCCGCTTCTCGGTGCGGTATACGTACTCGGCGACACCACCGGAGAAGATCACCCCGTCCACGCCCTGGACCGCGATCGGGTCAGTGAGAAACAGGGGCGCCGCCGCCGGTTCGCCGCGCACTGCCGCGATCACCAGATCAGCCATGGCGGACGCGATTTCGTCGAGATCGCTCGAGCCGACCCGGCTACCGAGGTCGAGGTCGAGTCCGACGGCCGCCGCGTGCATGCGGCCGCCGGGTTCGATGCGTGTCACGGTGTCGCCGTCAACGGCGATCAGTCGCCCGCCGACGTGCAGCGCGGCGGTGGCCAACACCCGACCACGGTCAACGAGTGCGAGTTTCGTTGTCCCGCCGCCGATATCGATGTTGAGAACGCGCTCACGGGCCTCATGCGAGGCCAGCACCGCACCGGAGCCGTACGCCGCCAGCATGGCCTCCATATGGTGTCCGGCGGTCGCGCACACTAGGTCGCCTGCCCGCTCGGCGACGACGGAGGCGATCCTCTCCGCATTGCGCCGGCGCAGCGCCTCTCCCGTCAGAATCACCACTCCGGTGTCCACGTCCTCGGGCCGCCGCCCAGCGTCTGCGTACGCCGCGTCAAGCATCTGGCCCAGCGCGACCGCGTCGATCTGCAGATCATTGGTGTACGGGGTCAGCTGCAATTCGGATTCGAACAGCGTGTCCCGCGCCACCACGACGTACCTACTGGTCAGATCCTCCCCGCGCCTGCGCAATACCAGGCGCGAGAACGCCACCTGAGTCCCCGCGCTGCCGATGTCAATGCCGACGCTGTGCAGCGTGACGTTGTCCTGCTGCCAGATCGGGTTGTCGGCGAGCGGCAGGTCGGGTTCGTCGTGTTCGTGATCCGGGTCGTGGGTCATACCGGTGACGCCACCGGCACCGCCTCGCCCTGCTTCGGCGGCAGGTCGGCCAGTTCGGCGGCGTAGGCGTCGTCCATCTTGGGCACCAACCCGTTCTCCGCGAGCGCCTTGGCGAAGGTGTCCCGGACAACCGGCGATTCGTCGGCGTAGTCGATCTGGTCGCCGCCGATGCGCTGGCTGATCCATGCCTTGGGCACACCCTGGGCGTTGCGCACCGACACCACCTCGTGCTTGAAGGCCAGATATCGCGCTGGCGTTGCGCCGGTGTTGAAGTGCTGGTGGAACCACATGTTCGGTGGCACGATCAGCGTTCCGGGCTTCCAGTCGTAGCGACGAGGTTCCTCGCCCTCGGGCCACATCAGGGAGAAGCCCTCACCGGTCAGGATGATCACGTGTGCGCCGGGGCCGTGCCGGTGACCTTTCTTGTAGGTGGCCGTACCGAACTGCGAAATGTGGCTGTTCATCGAGCCCTTCGCCATCGAGAAACGAATGTGCCCACCGCCGGCACCCCGTTCCTTCGCCGAAATCAACGGCAGGTCAACGGTGTTGGCTACGAAGTTCGTCTTCAGCAGCAGGCCGTCCTGCTCGTCCTTGGGGGCGAAGTAGTCCGGCTCACCGGCGAACCGCCCGACGAAGTCGTGCGAGGTGTTGAACACGAATTCGGTGTCCTCGTAAAGATTGATCACCGGTGGCATGTTGGTCGACGACACGAACCGTGCCGCCACTGCGCCGGAGCCGTTGAAGTGCTGGTGCCAGGTGTTCAGCGGAATCGCGAACATGGCGCCTGGCCCCCACTCGAATGTGACCTTCTGACCGGCGTCGTTCCACACCGAGGTGGCCCCGTGCCCGGACAGCACGAGGATCATCTCCTCGAACAGCTGGCGCTGCGGCGCGAGCTCCTTGCCTGCCGGGATCTCGCATACATAGCAGTCGTTCGATGTCCGGGATGCTTCGTGGTTGATGAACACCCCACGCCCGCCGCGACGTGGCCACGGCTTCAGGTCGACGGTGTTCAGATCAGGCACATAATGGGCGCCGATGATGTCGAGGCCCTCGCCGCTGACCCACCGCACGTAGGGCGAATCCTTTTCGGTGGCGAACTTCTTCGCCAGGTCGTCGGAAACGATTGCATCCTTGGCCACGAGTATCCTCCATCACACGATTTGAACTAATGGTATTACCAATCATCGCTGTGTCAAGGTCAGGTCGGCACGGCCGAATTCTCCTGCTCCCCGACCCCCTGGTACGCGCGGACCGGATTCGGCCGGACGATGAAGAAGCCCGCATAGAGAGCCGCCAGCGCACCGCCGAGAGTCAGCGCGGTCACGGCACCGAGTGCGCCTGCCACCGCGCCGACGAGCGTGTCCCCCAGCGCGGGACCGCCACGCGACGACATCTGGTAGATCGCCGACACCCTGCCGCGCAGCTCGTCGGGCGTCTCGAGCTGCACGGCGGCATGGCGGATCGTCGTCGTCATCGCGTCAAAGGCCCCGATCAAGAGGCCGGCGGCCACGGCGATCACGAAGATGTGCGCCTGCGCCAGCGCGATATTCGACACACCGTAGAGAACAGTGGAAACCAGCAGCACCCGGCCGAGCCGCCGCGTCCGGTCGACTGTCCGGAACACCGTGTAGGTGGCCAACAGCGCGCCTGCCGACGGTGCCGCGGAGAGCATGCCGTAGCCCTGCGGGCCCACATGGAAGACGGTCGCACACAAGGCGGGCAGCACGACCCGGTAGGCGCCGAACAACGTCGCCGACAGGTCGAGCGACATCAGCATCCAGATGATCTTGCGGCCCTTGACGAATCGCGCACCCTCGACGAGCTGGCGCCACACCGACGTGTGCGACCCGGCCCCGTCGAGTTTCGCAACGCGAAGCAGCTGCAGGATGACGACCAGCACCGCATAGGTCCCGGCGTCGACCGCGTACATCAGGCCAGGCCCCGCGATGCCGATGAAGATGCCTGCCAATGCGGGGCCAAGCAGCACCGCGATCTCCCGCGACGGGTTGAGCAGCGCGAACGCCTGCGGCAGCTGCGTGCGGGGCACCAGCGCCGGGATCAGAGCCTGTCTGGCCGGCTGGTCGAAAGTCGCTGCCGCCGTGGTCAATACGACCGACACCAACACCTGCCATGCCACGATACGACCGGTGAGCGTCAGCACCGCGAGCCCGCCTGCCACCACCATCGCCGCCGCCTGCGACCACTGCAGCAGCCTGCGCCGGTCCCAGCGGTCGGCGAAGACGCCGCCAAGCGGGCTCAACACCAACAGGGCCACGGCCTGCCCGGCACCGACCAGCCCGGTCTGGGTGACCGAACCGGTCAGCTGGTAGACGTGGTAGAGGTTCGCCGCGACCGTTCCGCGCGTGCCGATCTGCGAGAAGACGACACCCGCCCAATACAGATTGAAATCGCGGTTTCTCAGTACTGCCGCAACGCGCATGCCCGCGATCAGTCGACCGGAACGAGCGACAGCTTGCCGGGCTGCATGTCCAGATACACGGATGTTCCTGGCGCATGCGAGATGTGCGGCAGGCAGCGGGCCCGGATCTCATGCTTGCCGACGGCCACCACGTGGTCGACGGCGTCTCCGAGAAATGCGCGCGTGGTGACGTTGCCCTCCCACACGTTCTCCGCTCCTGCCGGATGTTCGGTGGTCAGCATGACCGCCTCGGGGCGAATCGAAACGACGACCTCGGTGCCGGGTGCGACGTGCGCTGCAGAGTCGAGCGTCAGGCGGCCGTCGCGCGTCTCCACCACGTGCCGGTCACCGTCGCGCGACGCGACCGTGCCGTCAATGAAGTTGGAGGTCCCGATGAACTCCGCGACGAACTTGCTCTGCGGATTCTCGTAGATGGCCCGTGGCTTACCCAACTGGACCACTTCGCCTGCGCGCATGACGGCGATGGTCGACGACAGCGACAACGCCTCGATCTGATCGTGCGTCACGTAGATCGAGGTGATTCCCAGTTCGCGTTGCAGACGCTTGAGCTCGAACCGAAGCGACTCGCGCAGCTTGGCGTCCAGGTTGGACAGCGGCTCGTCCAACAGCAGCAGCGACGGCTCGATCACGATCGCTCGCGCCAGGGCCAGCCGCTGCTGCTGACCACCCGAGAGCTTGGTCGCGTGCCGGTCGGCGTACTGCAGCAGCTCCATCGTCTCCAGGACGCGTTCCACGCGTTCGGTGACCTCCCGCTTGCTGGGACGCTGGCGGCGCGGTCGCACCCGAAGCGGGAAGGCGACGTTCTCGAACACGCTCATGTGCGGCCAGATCGCGTACGACTGGAAGACCATTCCGAGTCCGCGTTTGTTGGCGGGCACGTTCACCCGCTTCTGTGCACCGGCGCCCGCCGCGAACAACACGTTGCCGCCCACCGATACGACGCCCGCATCCGGTTGCTCCAGTCCCGCGATGGACCGCAACGTAGTCGACTTGCCACAACCCGACGGGCCCAACAGCGTGAACAACTCGCCCGGCTCGACGCTGAAGCTGACGTCGTTGACGGCGAAAACCCTTGGCGGTTCGCCATTTGGCGACGTCTGCCCGCGAGAGCGGCGTTTCTGTCGCTCACCGTCGAACGTCTTGATCAAGTTCTGAACTTCAAGCACGTCGGTAGTTCCTTTCCAACCAGATCAGTCCTGCTTGAGGCCGACCTTGGCCCCCAGCTTGTAAGCGACGGTGACCAGCACGATAAGCGTCAGCACCATGACGACACCGAGCGCGGACAAGACGGTGAACTGCCCGTTCTCGAACTGCTCGAAGATCAGGATGGACAGCACTTCATTGCCCGGGCTGTACAGCAGGATCGAACTCGACAGCTCGCGGAACGACACGACGAGGATGTAGATCCAGCCCGCGATCAGACCCGGCATCAACAGCGGAAGCAGCACCCGGCGGAACGTCTGCCACCAGCTTGCGCCGTTGACCAGCGCCGACTCCTCCAGTTCGTTGGCGATCTGCTGCATCGAGGTGACCGAATAGCGCATGCCGTACGGCAGATACCGGGTGCAGTAGGAGATGAGCAGGATGAACAGCGTGCCGTAGATCGGTATCGGGCTGCGAAGGTAGACGAAGCTCAGCGCCAGACCCATCACCAGCCCTGGCACGACCAGTGGCAGGAAGGCCAAGCCGTCCAATATCTTTCGGCCACGAATCCTTGATCGCACGACGATCCAGGCGGCGACCGCCATGAAGGCCATCACGAGCGTCGCCGAGGCGAGGCCGAGGATGAGCGAGTTCTTCAGCGCAGTGATCGCATCCGCGGTGTGAGCGAGCGCCCGGTAGTTGTCGAGCGTCATGGACTTGAAGGTGTCCTTCGACGGTGGCGCGTAGAACTTCAGCAGCGAGGTGTACAGCAGCACGAGCAGCGGTGCGATGACCGTCAGCAGGAAATACCCGATGATGAGCACGCCTGCGACCGGGCGCCACTTGCCGAGTTCCATTGGACGGGGCCGGAATCCCTTGCCGGTGACCGTCTGGTAGTTCTTGCTGGCGCGTCCGGCGAAGTTGGAGATCACTACCCCGAGGATGGCGATGACCAGCAGGCCGACGGCAAGCGCGCCCGCCGCCGACAGATCGGGGGGATAGTCGCGGAGCACGAAGTAGATCCGGCTGGTGAAGACGTAGGTGCCATTCTGCAGCCCCAACAGCGCGGGCACTTCGAAGCTCTCGAGGCTGCGCACCACCATGATCAGGATCGCGGCCACGATCGCCGGGCGGGCCAGTGGGACGGTGACCTTGCGGAAGACCGTCCACCGGCCTGCCCCCGACATGAACGCCGATTCCTCCAGCGACGGATCCATCGAGCGGAACGACGCGACCATGAGGAGAAAGACGATCGGCGACAGCTGCAGTCCCTCTACCCAGATCATTCCCCAGATGCTGAAGACGTCGATCACGGCTCGGCCGAAGATCGGCTCCAGGTAGTGGTTGATCAGTCCAATGTCCGGGCTGCCCAACAGAATCCAGGCGATCGTGTAGAGGATCCCCGGAATGACGAGCGGAATGATCGATGCGGCGAAGAACAGCGCCTTGAACGGTACGTCGGTGCGCACGTTGAGGTATGCCAGCCCGGTGCCGAGCACCAGCGACACCGCCGCCGCGCCCACCGCGAACCACAGCGAGTTCCCGACCAGACTGAAGATCTGGTCGTTGCCGTATGCACGAGCGAAGCCCGAGAAGGTGAACCCGGACGCGTCGAAGAAGGTGCCCCAAATCAGGTAGTACAGGGGCACGATCGCCAGGTATGCGATGACCAGGGCCACCACCCCGAGGGTCAGGAACTTCGGGGTCGGTAAGAAGCGCCGCCATCGGGCGGGTTCCCACGCTCGCGGATCAACCGACGGCGGCGGGGTCGCCGGCCGGGTCGGGGTGGCAGTCGTCATGTATTCACCTCAATGGTTCGGGCTGCTGGGCGAGAGCCGCTGGGCGCTAGCCGCCGACCTTGTCACTTCGGGAGAGCAACGCGTCATAGCGGTCGCTCCACTCTTTTTGCTTGTCCAATAGCTGATTGACATCGACCGGGATCACCTCGGTGCCTTCGAGCGGATCCTTGACGTTCTGCGGCTCGATCGAGGGCGTCAGGCCTTGATCCACGAACACCTGCTGCCCCTCGGTCAACAGCCAGTCCTGGAACAGCAACGCGGCCGCGGGATGCGGTGCCGACTTAAGCGGCGCTGCACCCTGGGGTCGGGCGATCACCGGCTGCACGAACGGCTGGTAGGCCACGGGCGCCCCTTTGTCCACGGCCTTCTGGACGATGTAGCTGTAGTTCGATGCGGCCACGGAATACTGTCCCGCCGAGAGCATTTCACCCATCACGGTGTGGCCCTTGACGACCTTCGCGCCGTTGGCCATGTCGGCGAAGAGCTTGTCGATTTCGGTCGTGCTCTTACCGTGTTGCTGCCAGTATTCGTAGAGCGTCAGGTACCAGTCGTAGTCGTTCAGTTCCATCGCGAGCGCGCCGTCCCATTTGGGATTGGCCAGGTCCTCCCACGAGGTGGGCTGACCGCCTGCGGGCACCTTGGTGGTGTTCCAGCTGGGGGCAAACAGGTTGTAGCGGTCCGCTGTCCAGTTCTCGAACTTGCCCTCGGCGCCCACCAAGTCGCGACGTTCGCCCGTGTAGGGCTCCACCAGTTGCTCCTTGCCAAGCGATGCCATCTCCAGCGCATCCGTCTCGACCACATCGGCACCGGCATGGTTGGCCCTGGCTTCCTGCAGGATGCGCTGCAGGACAGTTTCGGAGTCGGCCCGATACAGGTTGACCTTGATGCCGGTCTGGTCGGTGAACGCCTTGGTGACGGTGGCGGCGACGTCACTCGTCATCGACGTGTACAGCGACACTTCGCCTTCGGCCTTGGCGTCCTTGATGAGTCGGTCGCGCCTCTCCTGGCCCTTCAGACCTTCGTACTGCTGGAACTTTGAGGGGCCATTGTCGGACCCCGAGCCCGAGGGCGGCGCCGTCGGCGGCGCGCCACAGGAGACCAGGGCCAGCGTGAGGCCGACGGCCGCAACGAGATGACGGTGTCGAAATGTCATGTGCCTCAAGTCCTAACTCTTCAGTTTCCGCCTGCGCTGACTACGCCGGGCTCTGGCCTGTCCGGACCGCGTGCCGTTGAGCTGGAACGGCCTGACCAATCTCTGGACTTATTGTATGACCATTATTGTGTTGTCTATCATGTTTGGAGGCCAATGTGAAGTCCTCCAGAAAATTATTGTCTGTCTGACGAACAGAAATTGCCAGGAAATTCTGTATAGCAGAAAGTGCACTGGTGTCCCGGTACAACCAGCGCGATGGGGTTCGGTCCGGCGGCCGGTGAGGGTAAGCCGCCGGACCGAAGGCTGGGTCAGGCCGATGCGTCGGCCAGTTCGCCTGCGGGTCTGCCGGCGCCCGAGGCGGGCTCGAAGTAGTGCACGGCGTCATAGCCGAGGTGTTTGAACACCCGGTTCTGCGCATTGAACAGCCGCAGCGGCGCACCGTCGGCCGCGAACAACTGGCACACGTGGTTCTGCGGTACGTACAGCGTGTCGCCCTGCTTGATGTCGTATCGCTTCGGCTCAACGGCGATTCGTGCGTAGTACTTCTCGGCGATCTCGGCCTCGACCTCCCACTGCAGCGCGTAACCGCCGCCGGACAGCACGTAGTAGACCTCGTCGGCCATCTTCCAGTACTTGCCCGAGTGACCTGAAGCTTCGATCTCGAGCTCGAACGCGTCGATGCTGAAGATCCTGCCGTCGGTGCGCTCCGGCGAGGCGATCGTCCGCACCCGCCCCAGCGGGGTCTGCTCCCAGACGGTGTCGGACGGACTGATCACCTTCTTGCGGTCCAGTACGCCGGGAGTCCAGATCTTGGCCCACTCTTCGCGCGGGCCGAACATCGCCTCGTTCTCCACGGGTCCGCTGCGGCCCTGCTGGATCAGGCCCATGAACATCCACGTGCACTTCGCCTTCACCACGAGGGCGAGCGCCTTCTCGTCGTATGGATTGAAGTGGCGGTGCACCGAGTCGGTGTGCACGTACACCAGGTCATCCTTCGACCAGTCATAGCGCTGGTCATCGTGGACCTCATAGCCGTGGCCCTCGAGAATGTAGAACGCCGCTTCGTTTTGGTGACCGTGGCCGTGGTTGGACGACTGCGGCGGAAGTTCGACGAAGTGGACCTGAATGGTCTGGGTGAGGAAATCCTCGTCGCCCGGGCCGATCCGCCACCAGGTGCGCGACTGTTCGCTGTCCCCGGAGTGCGCGACCTTGGCGTCGTCGACGACGAACGCGTCGTCGCGAACCCGCTCAACCTCCAGCTGCTGGCGCCGGAACTCACCGAGGCCATACGTCTCCGAGGTGAGCCCGCGGACGAATACGCGGCCCTTCTTCCCCATACTGTTCTCCTTCAACCGAGCTGTATTTGTAGAATGGTTTTACCATTAGACATGGTAAGCCGCGTCACACTTCATGTCCAGCCACGGCAGGCACCGCCGGCGTCAGTCCCGCGATCACCTCGCTGAGCGAACGCACGTTGCACATCCTTGGAAAGACCTTCTCCATGAAGAACGCCCGCTGTTCGGCGAACCCGTGGCAGCACTCGGGCACGATCGTGATCTGGAAATCTTTGTCCCGTGCCTCGTACGCGGTGGACGCGACCCCGACGTGCACCGACCCGCCGATCAGCAGGATGGTGTCGATGTAGCGGCTGCGCAGCGAGAGTTCGAGGTGGGTGCCGGCAAAGGCCGACCAGCGGTGCTTCGGGACGTCGTAGTCACCGGGTTGGGGCGCGATCTCGGCGAGCACGGACAATTCCGGCGATCCCGACGCGTGCGGCGGAACAGTGCGGTATGGGTTGCCTGGCCCCCACGGGCGGAAGTGGCTGTCTGTGTCGGCGATGGTGTGGGCGAAATCGGCGCCGTCGGCCCGATGGTCGGCACGGGCGTAAAAGACCGGGACACCGACGGTGCGGCAGACCTCGATCAATTGCTTCGCCGGGCCGATCGAACCGGCCGCCTCGATTTGCTCTCGATAGGCCTCGAGCATGTCGAAGACGACGAGTCCGGTAGCCCGAAAATCGTAGTGAATCATCGGCAATCGACTCCCATTACTCATCATCACGATCATCCGCCAGGTAGTCGACCGCGGCCACCAGGTCGTCCGCCGTCAGTTCGTTCGGATCGCGGGTCACCTCTTGGCGCAGCGCCAACGCGGAAAGGACGAGCTTGCGCACCCGCCGCCCGTCGAATCCCGCGCACGCGGCCGCGAGCTTCGCGTGCAGGCCGTCGTCCTGCGCCAGCGCCCTGGTGCCCGACCACAGCCCGGCGAGTTCCTGCAGGCTGTGCCGGATGATCTGGGCAATGGTCGTGGTGTCCGGCAGCGACAGCTTCAACACCAGGTCCGCCCGCGACAGAAACGCCTCGTCGACGGCATCGGCGAAGTTGGTCGTCGCGAGGAACAACACCCTGGGCAGGTCCGCCGCCACGGCGTCGATCCCGGCCAACAGCGCGTCGGTTGCGCGGTGCACGTCGACCGGGTTGGCGCCGAAAGACGCGGCAGACCGGCGGACCGCGAAGCTTTCGACCTCATCGACGAGCACGATCGTGTGCGGTCGTCGAGCCGCCAGTTCCGGAATCGTGTCCATCATCAATTGGCTGATATTTCGCTGACTTTCGCCGAGCAACTCGCTGGGAAACGCGTGCGGGTCGATCTCGACATAAGTGGTGGCGCCGCGCGGCGCGACCCCACGCGCCGCCATTTGCGCCAAGCCGCGGGCGAGCGTCGTCTTGCCGGTCCCCGGCGGCCCCGAAAGGATGATCAGTCCGTGCGGCAGCCCTGCCATCGTGGCCAGCGCCGGCCCGTGCAACAACGTGAGCAGGGCGTGATTGAGCAGGCGCTCCTTCACCCCGGGCGGCGTGAGGATGTGGTCCCACGGCCCGTCGTGGTGATCCGCGGGCAGTGCGTGCACGGATAACACCCCGGGCGGCAGGGCAACCACGCCGGCCGAGCTGGCGCGACCCCCCAAGCTCACGGCCATGTCGGCCTGGTGACCTCCGGCCAGTCGATCGTGCTGATGTCGCCGGCCTGGGCATCCCTGATGTGTTGGGGCGGCTCCTCGAAGAGCACCATTGGATCCATCAACACCCGCATGGTGTCGAGCAAGCTGTCGAACATGTGGATCCGTACGACCTTCGCCGTCTTCTCTGGATCGTCGTTGAAGTGCTGGTGCCACAGGAAGTGATCGACGACGATGATGTCACCCTTCTTCCACGGGTAATTCGTGCCGCCTTCGGGTTCGGTCCCGAGATAGCTGTGGCCAGTCCCTTCCAGAACGTAAAGCCACGCCTCCCCGGCGTGCCGGTGCATCGATTGGCCACGGCCGGGCCCGATCTCGAACATCGCCATGGAGATACCCGAGGCCTGGTAGCCGTTGGCACGGTCCAGCAGAAACGTGGTCCGGGTGCCACGCGGGGTGGGCAGCAGCTCCAACTCGTCCCAGTTGGTGTGCAGCCGGCCCGACCGCCGGGCGCGCTGGTCGCGCGCGAGCCTGCGGACCCGCCGTGCATACGGGTCGTCCCCGCTGACCTCGCCGGAATATGCAGGACGAGCAGGCAATTCGCTTATCGGCGTGTGGCCGGCGTCCTCGATGAGCGACATGCCCATGGTCTCCAGCAGGGGTTCGCTGGAGAACGTGAGGTAACGCGCGGTCACGTCGCCGTCGTTACCCGACCGGTGCCACGCCCACGCCGGCAGGTGAAGCGAATCGCCTGGGCCCCAGTCGATCCGCTCGCCGTCGATCTCGGTCCAGCCGCGTCCGGCCACCACCAGCACCATGGCGTCCCACGAATGCCGGTGGATGGTCGAGGTGACGCCGGGGTCGATCTCGTGCGCCAGGGCGTCCATCGAGCGGGTCGGGCGGTCGCCGTCGGCGCCGACGTACACACCGACGCGAGTCCCCCGCTCGGTCTCGACCATCTTTGCGTCCTCGAGGGCCACCACGGTCTTCTGGTAGCGGCGCCATTCCTCGATGAAGTCGGCCCGTCGCTTCTTCTGTACGTGGTAGTGCGAGACCTGGGTCGTGGTGTGCGTGGCCATGTCTGCCTTTCTGTTGACTTATAACGGTTGCCTTTTCGACGTAGCGTGGCTAAGTCTGGCCACCCGCATCGGTCACGTTTTTGTACGTGTCGCTCCACTTCTGCGCGTTGTTGAGCAGGTCCTCCTCGGGAACCGAGACCGTCTGGACACCGGCCAGCGGATCCTGGGCCGTCGGAATCGCTCCGATCCGGTTCGCCCCTGCGATCGCCTGCTGGCCGTCGGTCAGCAGAAAGTCGAGGAACAGCATCGCCGCGGCAGGGTGCTTGGCCGACTTCATCAGACCGGCGCCGTTGGGCCGCAACACGACCGGCTGGACCGGCTTGCCGTTCGTGCGCCACGACACCGGCGCACCCTTCTCGGCCGCGTTGTCGACGGTGTGCGAGTAGATCGACGCCGCAACGTCGAACTGGCCGGCGGCCAACAGTTCACCCATCACCGTATGGCCCTTGGCGATCTTCGAATTCGCAGCCAGTTGGCGGAAGAAGCTCATGACCTCGTCGTCGGACGAGCCCTGAGACTTGTAGTAGTTGTACATCGCGGCGAACCAGTCGACGTCGCCGATTTCCAGGCCGACTCGGCCCTTCCACTGCGGCCCGGCCAGGTCTTTGAGTGATTGCGGCTCGGTGCCTGCCGGGACCTTGCTGGTGTTCCACCCGATGACGAACGCGTTGAAGCGGTCGGCGGTCCAGCCGTCCTTGCGGCCCTCGGGGCGGACCTTCTCGCGCAGTTCGCCCTGGTACGGGTAAAGAAGCTGCCGTTGCTGCATGGCGTTGAGTTCGCCTGCGTTGGTCTCGATCAGGTCGGCACCCTGGTAGTTGGCGCTGGCCTCCTGCAGGACGCGTTGCAGCACGGTCTCCGAGTTTGCGCGGTAGGTTTGGACTTTCAGCCCGTACTTGTCCTCGAACGCCTTCACGACGTCGTCCATGTCGGTGTTCGAGGTGTACAGCGATAGCGTGCCGTCCTTTTTGGCGAGGTCGAGCAGTGTGTTCGTGCGCTCGCTTCCTGACAGGCCGTTGATCTGGTCGTAGACCTGTTGTGCCGCCGTGGCCCCCGCAGGCGCGGAGGCGGTGTTGCTTGCCGTCGGACTTCCACCGCATGCGGCGGTCAGGAGCAGCATTAGGGCCATCACGATGTAGCTAGCCGAACGGATTCTCACGGCTCACTCCTCTAAATCTGGAACTATGAATGGACTGACACTCAGACCATTAGTGTGATTTCTACCATGCTTGGTGTCTTCCTGTGAAGCCCCTGTTTCTCGCGCGAACGTTCCTTACCGCTCGAAATTTCGCCAAATATTCGAGCGGTAAGGAACGTTCGGCAGCCGAGAGAGTCAAATGACGAATGCTTCCGTCACCTCGGGTGCGAACAGGTCTGCGGGCCCGTAGCGCTTGCGGGACAGTGCCTGTGCGTGGTGGTAGGCCAGGAACACATCGAGCACGTTCTCGTTCTCGGCGAGCCCGTACGACCAGTAGTCCCGGCCGAGCAATTCCCTCGACTCCTCGAGGTGCTGGATAAGCCACGGCTCCATGAAGCGCAGCGCCGACGAATCGTAGATGCGTTCGTAAGCCAGGTCGCGTGCGCGCAGGCACGCCTTGTACAGCGATTGGGCCACCCACCGGTGCCGCTCGTAGACATCGGCACGGATCACGACGACGTGCATGATCGGGAAGATCTTGGTCGCCGCGAAGTATTCCTTCTCGGCGGCCACCACGTCGTTGAACAGGCGCTTGACGCGTGGGTCGCGGTCGCGGAACGCGCTCGGCACCCGCGGCGTGTAGAGCGCGTCGATCTCACCCGCCACCAGCATCCGCGCCAGGGTGGCGCCTGCTGCGATCGGGCGGATGTCGAGGCCCGTGTCGACCTTGCCCTTCTCTATTCGCCCCGGCGCCTCCTGGCCGCCGGTGAAGTAGGTCACCGAATCGATTGGGACATCGTGGTGTTCGGCGAGAATCCCCCTGATCCACACGCCCGCGGTCAGCTGGAACTCGGGCGACGCGACGCGCTTGCCACGCAGATCCGATGGCACGGAGATGCCCGCGTCTGCGTTGATGTAGATCCCACCGTGCCGGAACATGCGCGACGTGAACACCGGCAGCGCGACGAACGGGCGCGTGTCGTGGTCCAGCGTCGCGACGTAGGTCGACAACGACATCTCCGCGACGTCGAATTCGCGGTGCCGCAGCATTCGAAAGAACGTCTCCTCCACCGGCAGCCGGAGGTAGGTGAGGTCGATGCCGTCGGGGCGGACACTGCCGTCCTCGAGTGCGCGGGTCCTGTCGTAGTCTCCGCAGGCGAACGTCAGATGCAGGCGGGACACGGATCACCTTCCCTTGACGGCGAGCCGCCGGTGTAGTCGTGGGTACGCACGACGGGCGTTCAGTTCGACGACGGCTCGCCGGTTCACGTCGGTCAGCCCCAGGTTGTCGATGTACACCAGAGTGTCGTCCCAGGCGACGCCGGTCTCCGGATCGGCGCCGCGCACCGCGCCGAGCATCTCGGATGCGAACAGAATGTTCTCAGCGGGAATCACTTTGTACAGCAAATCGATTCCCGGCTGGTGGTACACGCAGGTGTCGAAGAAGACGTTGCGCAACAGTTCGACGGGGTCGGGTCGGCCGAGGCGCTGTGCAAGTCCGCGGTACCTGCCCCAGTGGTAGGGCACCGCTCCCCCGCCGTGCGGGATGACGAAGTTCAAGGTCGGGAACTTCACGAACAGGTCCGCCTGCACGAGTTGCATGAACACACTGGTGTCGGCGTTGAGGTAGTGAGCGCCGAGAGTGTGGAAGTTCGGGTTGCACGACGTCGACACGTGGATCATGGCAGGCACCTCGAGGTCCACCAGCACTTCGTAGAGCGGATACCAGTACTCGTCGGTCATCGGAGGTGTCGTCCAGTAGCCGGCGCACGGATCGGGGTTGAGGTTGCAGCCGACAAAGCCGAGTTCGGTAACACAGCGGCGCAATTCGTCGATGACCGGGCCCAGCTCACCGTCCGGCGTCTGCGGCAGCTGAGCAACGGGCGCGAACGCGTCCGGGAACAGCTCTGTGACTCTGTGCACGAGATCGTTGGACGCCCTGGCCCACGCCGTGGCGGTCGGTTGGTCGCTGATGTGGTGTTCCATGCCCGACGCCTTGGGCGAGAACAGCATCAGATCCCCGCCCCGCTCATGCAGCATCCGGAGTTGGTTGAGCTCGATACTCTCGCGGATCTCGTCGTCGCTTATCCGGGGCCGCTTCGGTGGCGCAAGGGACGGATCGTCAAGGGCGGCGAGCTGATCGGCACGGAACCGCTGCTGTTCGGCGGGGGCGGTGGTGTAGTGGCCGTGGACGTCGATGATCACTGCGCTGTTTCCTGCTCCTCGCGTGCGCGGTTGATTTCCTGCTCCTCACGTGCGCCGCCGGTCTCCTGGTAGTCGACATAGCGAAGGCCGAGGCGCTCCAGTTCGCCCCGCATGTCGTTCATGTCGAGGAACAGCTCGCCACGCTGGTAGCGCTCGCGCGAGCGGGCCTCCTTTTCTTCTCTGGCCTTGGCCGCCGCCAGCGCGGCCGCCGCCTGCGCGCGTGGCACGATCACCACACCGTCGTCGTCACCGACCACCACGTCGCCGGGTTCGACCGCGGCGCCTGCACATGTCACGGGCACGTTGACCGACCCGAGCCGCTTCTTCACCGTGCCCTGCGCGGACACGCACTTGGACCACACCGGGAACTTCATCGCGGTCAGTTCGGCGATGTCGCGGCAACCGGCGTCGATCACCAGTCCGCGCACACCGCGTGCGGCCAAGGTCGTCGCGAGCAGCTCGCCGAAATATCCATATTCCGAGGGTGATTCGGGCACGACGATCAGCACGTCACCCGGCTCACACTGTTCGACGGCGACATGGATCATCCAGTTGTCGTCGGGCGGCAAGCTGACCGTGACCGCCGTCCCGCAGACCCGGGCACCCGCGTAGATGGGTGTCATGTAGGGCGCGACCAGGCCTGTGCGGCGCTGCGCTTCGTGAATCGTGGCTACCCCGTAATGCCCCAAGGCATCACGGATCTCCGGGTCCGTACGCGGCGGATTGCGGACGACGATCGGCATGCTCACTTCTCTTTCCCGAGCCATGGCATCAACGAGATGTGGATGACGTTCTTGTCGGCGGTGTCACCGGCGAGTGCCCGAATCGCGTGGTCCACCTGATCGAGGCCGAACCGGTGCGTGGACAACCGCTCCAGCGGAAACCGCCCCGAACTCAGCTGTTCCAGCGCCAGCTCGCAGGCCCGGTAGCTGTGGCCACGGGCGCTCTTGATCGTGATCGCCTTCTCGGTCAGCAGCTTGATCGGAAAATCGGGGAAGGCCGCCAGCTCACCCTGGATCAGCAGCGTGCCCTCGCGGCGCTTGAGCACATCGATACCAAGCAACACCGGTCCGACACCGGCCCGCGACGTGCAGTCGAGCACGAAGTCGACTCCCCGGCCGGCGGTGAGATCGATGACCGTCTCGTACGGATTGGCCTGCTCGACGTCGATCACGTCGTCGGCGCCCAGTTCCAGCGCGAGGTCAAGCCGGGCCCTGTCCCGCGTCGTGCCGCTGACGATGATCTTCGACGCGCCTGCCTGCTTGCATGCGACGACCTGCGACAGGCCCTGCTGGCCCGGGCCCTCGATGAGCACCGTGTCGGCGTAACCGACGCCCGCCGCGAGCAGCGCCCACTCGATGCCATTCGACAACGGAGTGACGAGGCCGGCGAGTTCGGCGGTCACACCGTCAGGCACCTTGTGCAGGACCGCATTCCACGGCAGGTACATGTACTCGGAGAAACCGCCCCACAGGGTGCCGGGGTTTTCCGACGAGGTGTACCCGTAGCGGCGGGCGTCGGTGTTGGTCCGCCAGTCGGTGGCCTCGCAGTGCCGATACTCGCCGATGCGGCACCATTCGCAGTTGTAGCAACCGACGTAGTGCTCGACGAAGACGCGGTCGCCTTCGGCCACGCCATGTAGTTGCTTGAACTTCTTCCCCGCGACCGCGATGGTGCCGACGTTCTCGTGGCCCATGATCACCGGATCGTCGAAGGGCGGTCTGGCGTACATCTTGACGTCCGTGCCGCAGATGCCTGCGACCTCGACCTTGAGCAGGGCGGCGTCGTCGGACAGCTCCGGCATCGGAAGCTCTCTGAGTTCGGTGGTGCTGGGTGCGACCCGCACAGCGGCGAGAACACTGTCGGCCATCTGTCTCCTTCGTCAGCCGGTATGGCATTATGGTCATGCCAATATACCAACCTGTGGTCGCGGCCACTAGAGACGGGGAGCGAAAGATGTCTGAGCCGGATCGTGTGCTTACGACGCTGACCCGAACCCAGGGCGCCAACCTGGCGCTGAAGGACGGCACCGTCACTCCGGCGGGCTTCTCGCTGAAGTTCGAGGAGATCCCGGTGTTGGTCAAGGGCTTTCGCAGGATGGTGCGCTCGCTGGAGTTCGATGTCAGCGAGATGGCACTGACCACCTATCTCACCGCGCGAGAGCACGGCGTCGCGTTCACCGCGCTACCGGTCTTTTTGGTGCGCGGGTTCCATCACGGCGCGATCCGGTACAACACCCGTTCGGGCATCCGTGGCCCCAACGATCTCGAGGGCCGCCGCGTCGGCGTCAACCGTGGGTACACCGTCACCACCGGCGTCTGGGCCCGCGGCATCCTCGCCACGGAGTACGGCGTCGACCTCGGGCGTGTGACCTGGATTCTGTCGGGTGACGAGCATGTGCAGTCATACATGCCGCCCGCCAACGTCGAGCCGGCACGCCCAGGCGCCGATCTGGCCGAGATGCTGATCGACGGCGAGATCGACGCCGTGATCGGTGTCGACGTCGACCACCCCGACGTCGCACCGCTGATCGCCGATCCCGAGGAAGCGGCGATCACGGCGCTGAGGCAGCGCGGGTTCTATCCGATCAATCATCTGGTCGTCGTCAAAGACGATGTGCTGCAGCGTTATCCGGAGGTTGCACCGGCGGTGTTCGACGCCTTCACCGAGGCCAAGCGCCGGTATGTAGCCCAGCTGCGCGACGGCGCCACGTCCAGCGATACGGACCGGATGTATAGCCGGGTGCTACAGATCACCGGCGGCGATCCACTCCCCTACGGCGTAGAGCCCAACCGCCCGATGCTCGAGCAGCTCATGGAGTTTGCGCTCGCCCAGCGGATTCTGACCCGGCCGGCCGACATCGACGAGCTGTTCGTCGCCTAAGCGCCCACGGCCTGCGGGACGATCAGCTCGCGCAGGGCAACACTGCTGTCCGCCGCCGCTTCGGCGGGAATCGTCGCGCCCTGGGTGAGTGCTTTTCGCACCGCCATATAGTCACCGGCCTGGTTGACCGCGTCCACCGCGAGGAGCGCGCCCTCTCGGTAGTACAGCACCGAGAACGCCTCGCCTTCGATGTCGCCGCGGACCACGTGTTGATCGTGGCCACCTGACAAGCCGGCGATCTGAAGCTTGAGGTTGTACTGATCCGACCAGAACCACGGCACGGAATTGTTCGGCTCGCTCTGGCCTGCCAGGGTCGCGGCTGCGGTCTTGGCCTGGCTGATGGCGTTCTGAACCGACTCCAACCGCACCTGGCCGCGGCCGGTGAGCGGATGGGGCTGAACCGTGCAGTCGCCCGCGGCGACAACGGTCGGATTGCTCGTCCGGGCGTGCCGGTCGACCACAATGCCGCCTTCGCACTCGAGGTTCAACTGCCGGGCCAGCTTGGTGCGGGGCACCACGCCGATGCCCACGATCACAAGGTCCGCGGGAATCCAGGTACCGTCCGACAGCTCGACCGCCTGCACGCGATTGTGCTCGCCTGCCAGGCACGTCACCCTGGTGTCGAGACGGACCTCGACACCGCGGCGGAAGTGCGCGGCTCGGTAAAACTCCGATACCACCGGCGCAACCGCACGGCCGATCAGGCGGTCAGCGGCTTCGACGACGGTCACCGACTTTCCCTGCGCGCGAGCGACGGCCGCGGCCTCAAGTCCGATGAACCCGCCGCCGATCACCACGACAGACTGGGCGTCTGATTGCAGTCCGCGCAGGACCGTCGCGTCATCGGCGGTGCGCAGGTAGGTCACGCCGTCTAGGTCGGCACCAGGCGCCTCCAGGCGGCGCGGGCGTGCACCGACGGTCAGCGCCAGCCGGTTGAAGGTCAGCACTTGGCCGCTCTTTGTGCGCGCCGATCCGGACGGACCCCCGTCGGTCAGCTCGAGTGTCTCGATCCGTTCGCCCGTGACAAGCGAAATATCGCTGCCGGTCAGGACTTCCGGTGCGCGAAGCCACAACTGCTCGAGCTCGGCACTACCCTGAAGATAAGCCTTCGAGAGCGGAGGCCGTTGGTACGGAGCATGCGGCTCCTCACCGATCAGAGTGATCGGCCCGGTCTCACCGACGTCGCGCAGCGAGACCGCGAGCTGCAGGCCGGCCTGGCTGGCGCCCACAATCAGTGTGCCCGCGTCCACCGTCACTGCTCCTCAGGTATCTGCACCGTGAGCCCGTCGAGGTCCTCGGTCACCTTTATCTGGCAGGACAGCCTGCTGGTGTCCCGACGGTCGGCCACGCCCAGGTCCAGCAGGTCGTCCTCCATGTCGTTGGCGCCGCCGACGCTGGCGGAGAACTCGTCATGGACGTAGACATGGCAGGTGGCGCAACTGCAGTTGCCACCGCACTCGCCGATGATGCCGGGGATGCCATTGCGCACGGCCGCAGCCATGACCGACTCACCGACGTTGGCGTCCACGACGCGCTGAGCGCCGTCAAGGGCGATGAAGACGACCTTCGGCATGCAATCTCCCAGGCTATCGATTATGGTCTTACCATTCTACCTTAACTGAGAGGTATCGGTTACTCAAGTACTCCAGCGTTCTTATGGTGTTACCATAAGGCCACTATCTGGATGTTGCGACCTCTAGGACCGGACATATGCGCATCGCGATCGCAGCCGACCACAACGCCGTTTCGATGAAGTCGCGCCTTGGGGCATGGCTGAACGAGCGCGGCCATCAAATCGACGATCGCGGAGTCAACGACCCCGGTGAGATCGCGGACTACCCACCGCTGTGCGCCGACGTCGGGTTCCGAGTGGTCAAGGGCGCCGACGACTTCGGCGTGATCCTCGGCGGCAGCGGCTGTGGTGAACAGATAGCGGCCAACAAGATTCCCGGGGTGCGCGCCGCGCTCTGCCACTGCGTGTTCACCGCCGAGATCGCGCGGGCTCACAACGATGCCAACGTCCTTGTGATGGGGGCGAAGGTGGTCGCCCCAGATCTGGCCGAGCGCATCTTGGAGGTGTGGCTGGCCACGCGCTTCAAGGGCGGCCGCCACCAGTTGCGGGTGGATCAGATCAGCGCGCTCGAGCGCGGGGAGTCGCTCGTATGAGCCGCGTTCTTGTGCTGCTGCGCCACGGCGAGAGCACGGCCAATGCCGATGACGTGTTCGGCGGCTGGCTCGATTTCGCGCTGACAAACCGCGGCCGCGATCAAGCCGCCGCCGCGGGCAGGCTGATCCGCGACGCCGGCGTCGAGCCGGGCGCGGTGCACACATCACTGCTGACCCGTGCCATGGACACCGCCGATATCGTTGTCGCCGAGGCACATTCACCTAACCTGCCGATACGACGCAGCTGGCGCCTCAACGAGCGCCACTACGGCGCGCTCCAGGGCCGGCTTCGCAGCGACGTCCGCAGGGAGTTCGGCGCTCAAATCTATGCCGACTGGCGGCGTTCCTATCACCTCGCGCCACCTGCGATCGGATCCGATCACCACGACCATCCGCGCCGTGACCCCCGCTACGCCGCCGTGCCTGCGCATGAGCTGCCCTGCGCGGAGTCGCTAGCCGCGGTGCGCCGACGACTGGTGCCCTACTGGCAGGATGCGATCGCCGCGGACCTCGCCTCCGAATACCCCACACTTGTCGTGGCGCATGGTAATTCGCTTCGTGCACTGTGCATGCATCTCGACGGCCTGACGCCACACGAGGTCAGCTCGCTGCACATCCCCACCGGTGTGCCGCTGCGCTACGACCTCGACGACACGCTAACGCCGCTGGTTCCCGGCGGCGTGTACCTGGATCCGGCGCGCGCGGCCGCCGGCATCGCCGAGGTCGCCGCCCAGGGCACCCGCTGACTCACCCTCTGGAAACAGATGCGCGATCCGCGCCGTGGTGCGCCGCGCCGTGGCCGTGGTTGTGGCGCCTCCGACGACGAATACCGTCAGCCCGAAGCCGACTATCACCCACAGCGCCGGGCGGCTCGCCGCGATGAAGTCGGCGGCGATCATGCCCGAAATGTGTGAGCTCAGGATCGATCCGACGATCGCGACGCCGAGGCTGGTGCCAATATTGCGACTGGTCGTCGCGACAGCGGCGGCCACGCCTGCATGGCTGCGGGGCATCCCCGACACCGTGGTGTTCGTGATCGGCGCATTGACCACGCCCTGTCCGACACCGAAGGCGAGATAACTGGCCAGCACGAAAACCAGAGCGGTGTCGGCGGTGACGAACAACAGCATGATCGCGCCCATGCAGATCATGGTGCCGGCAAGCAGCAGCGACGGCCTCGGCCCGTACCTACCTACGACCCGCCCGGAGATCGGAGAACAGATCAGTACGCTCAGTCCGAGCGGCAGGGTGCACAGACCGGCCTGAAGCGGCGAGAGCCCGCGAACCGTTTGCAGATAAAGCGTGTTGAGGAAGAGAAAGCCGGCGAATGCGCCGAACGCAGTGATCGCGACCAGCGTGGCGCCGGAGAACGGCACACTGCGGAAGAAGCGCAACTCGATCAGCGGGTCGGTGCGCCGCGGCTCGTGGATCAGCAGGGTGGTCAGCGCAACGGCGCCGAGGGCGAACAGCGAAAGCGTTTGCACCGAAAGACAACCGGCGCGAGGCGCCTCGATGATCGCATAGATGCAGCTGGCCAGCAGCACCACCATCGCCAGCTGACCGAGCGGGTCAAACCGGCGCGGGCGTGGCGAGCGGGACTCGGGAACGAACAGCGCCGCGGCCGTGAGCGCTACAGCGCCGATCGGCAAGTTGATCCAGAAGATCGCCCGCCAGTTGACGAACTCGACGAGCATGCCGCCCACGAGCGGGCCGAGTCCGATGCCGATGCCCAAAACGCCACCCCAAATGCCGATCGCACGGGCGCGTTCGCGCGGCTCGGTGAAGACGTTGGTGATGATCGACATGGCCACCGGATTGAGCATCGAGCCGCCCAGCGCCTGCACCATCCGAAAGGCGATCAGCCACCCGACCGACGGTGCGAGGCTACACAGCAGCGATCCGCTGACAAAGATCGCGAGGCCGGTCTGGAACGTGCGCCGGCGGCCGACGCGGTCGGCGGTCGATCCGGACACCAGCAGGAAACTCGCCAGCACGACGACGTACGCGTCGATGGTCCATTGCAATCCGGAGATCGGGGCACCGAGATCCGCGCTGATCGACGGCAACGCGACGTTGATGATCGTGGTGTCGATGCTGACGATCAACAGGCTCATACAGCAGATGCCGAGCACCAGGAACTTTCGGCGACTGCTCACACCGGCGATGGTAGTCGTGATGGGCTGATGGACCAATTGTCGGGCCTTAATGCCCGCGAATTGACAGACGTGTCGCGGGCATAGTCAGGTATTCGCCGTGGACTGGCTTTTCCTCGCCGGGGCGGGCGTGCTCGGCGGCCTGACGGGCAGCATCGCGGGCCTGGCGTCGGTGGCCACCTACCCCGCGCTTCTGCTCGTCGGACTCCCGCCGGTGACCGCCAACGTCACCAACACCGTCGCGCTGGTGTTCAACGGCGTGGGATCGGTATGGGGATCGCGGCCCGAACTCGAAGGCCAGCAGAAGTGGATCATGCGCATCGCCCCCGTCGCGGTCCTCGGCGGCGCGGCAGGCGCGGCGCTCCTGCTGTCGACGCCGGCGGAAGGTTTCGAGAAGGTCGTGCCGATCCTTCTCGGCCTCGCGTCGGCCGCGATCCTGCTGCCGCGACGAGGCAATCGGCGAGTCCGCGTCGCTGACCACCAACGCCATACCGCCGGGGTGCTACTCGAATCGACCGCGATCTTCCTGATCTGTATCTACGGCGGTTATTTCGGCGCCGCGGCCGGTGTGCTCCTCCTCGCGCTCTTACTGCGTGCGGGCCACGCCACGCTCGCGCACGCCAACGCGGGCAAGAACGTGATCCTCGGCATAGCCAACGGTGTCGCCGCGATCATTTTCGCGTTTCTCGCGCCCGTGCACTGGCCGGCGGTCTTGGCCCTCGGCATCGGATGCCTGATCGGCTCGCGGCTCGGCCCGATCGTGGTTCGCCACGCTCCTGCGGCGCCGCTACGCGCCGTGATCGGTGTCGCAGGCCTCGCGCTCGCCGTCAAACTCGGTATCGACGCTTACGTTTAACGCCGCTGCGCTCGCAGAAGCCGGCTGCCGTAACCCGTGGCGCTCAGTCGAATGGGCTGTCGCCCTTGGCTACTCGCGTGCCGATGTCGATCAGGTTCTGCGCGCTCGAATGCAGTCGCTCCCCGGCGTCTCTGCTTGCCTGCCCGACCAGATAGCGCGACCAGGTGCCCTCGATGACGATGCCCAGCTTGAAACACGCCATCGCGACATACCAATCCAGACTCGACGATTCCCGACCGCCGGCCGCCAGGTACGCGTCGAGCAGTTCGCGCCTGCTGGCCAGCCCGCCGAGCGCGGCAAGCTCGCCACCGGCGGTGATCATGTTGGTGTCCAGCGGCCAACAGATCAGCATCCAACCGAGGTCCAGCAGGGGGTCGCCGACAGTGCACATCTCCCAATCGACGAACGCGGCCAACTCGGGCCTGTCGCGGCGGAGCAGCACGTTGCTCAGATGCGGGTCGCCGTGCATGATTCCCGGCTTCCCATCTTGAGGCCGGTTGGCTTCCAACCACCCGGCCAGCTCGGTGACGGCCAGCGATTCGGGCGAATAGCGCTCGTGCCGATAGCTTTCCAGCAGCCGCAGAAACTGCGGAACCTGGCGCTCCAGAAACGAGCCCGGCCGCTTGAGCTCCGCCAGCGGACTGCCCTCCCACTCGACGTTGCCGAGCTGGGCGAGACTGCCCGCGTACGACAGCCCGACCTGATGCCGCCAGTCCGCGTTACGGACGTACGCCTCGTCCATGCTGTCGCCGGGGTTGAAGCCGTCGACCTCCTCCATCAGGTAGAACACCACGCCGAGGACATCGAGGTCGTCACAGCCCGCGATGAAGCCGGGGTGCGGCACAGGTGTGCCTGCCAGCGTTCGCAGCGCCGCGATCTCCCGCAGCATGGTCTTGTCGCTTGTCGGCCGCGGGTGAACCGGTGGGCGCCGCAGCACCACCGGACGCCCGTCGATGCGCACCCGCACCACGATGTTCTGCGTCCCGCCAGTCAGCGGCTCGACACCGGTGACCTCAGACCCGAGACCCCGCTGTCGCACCCAGCGCTGCAGCGCAGCCTGGTCGTCGTCGTTCAGGGTCGGCAGGCGCTGCGCGTCGTCGGGCATGCCGACATCGTGTCAGGCCTTGCGCGCCGTCAGCAGCAGGTACTCCCATTCCATGGAGCTGGATATTGCTGGTGTCCGGCGGCGACCCTGACTTTTGGCCCACTCCGGAGACGCCACCGCAGGCCGCCAAGAGCAAAACGACAGCCACCACTGACCACGCCCTGATTCGCATCGGCAAACATTAGCGGTCAAGATCAGAAATGGCTGAACGGCGACCGGCTCAGTCGAGAATTCGTCGGGCGACGTTGGTAGTGATCAAGTCGAGAAGCTCGTCGCCGCGGCCGGCCAGGATGGTCCTGATCGCGTACAGCGAGAAACCCTTGGCCTGCTCGACGGTGATCGCGGGCGGTATGGACAGTTCCTGACGCGCCGTCACGACGTCTACAAGGGCTGG
>Ga0207706_10000663_pt1 | contig 36221 bp, 27 predicted proteins | sample KBSC53metaG_FD_184318 | JGI IMG/M metagenome (GOLD analysis project Ga0207706, IMG submission 184318) | Corn rhizosphere microbial communities from Kellogg Biological Station, Michigan, USA - KBS C5-3 metaG (SPAdes) (version 2) | ecosystem: Host-associated > Plants > Roots > Rhizosphere > Soil ... | reverse complement strand
CGGAATTCCCTGACGACGGCCGCTTGGACACGAGCTGGAGACCTGCCGTAGTTGCCTGGAGAACCTATGACCGGACTCGAAGACTCGCCATGTAAATGGACGGCCTTCGCGGGCGATTTTCGGCGGTGCGAGTCGACAGGGGTGTCGGCGATCATCGTCGGCCGGGTTTCAACGCCCTGCGTACACGGACAGCCGCCGTACGAGCGCGCCGAGCCGCGGGTGGTCGAGCAGCCGATCCAGGTCTTGTGGGATGACGACACAGACCGGGCCCGGTCCGGTCTCCGCTTCCAGGTTGCGCCGCAGCGACTCCCCGATCAGTGCCTCGTCGCCAAGGCCGACGTCGACGTGCAGCAACGCTATCGGCCCGATGTACTCACGGGTGGCGCGCTCCTCGAGCTCGGCGCGGATCGCGAGTGCCTCCTCACGCCGTCCCGCCTTCCCGAGGACGTACCCGAGTGTGCTGAGAAGAATCGCGCCGCGCTGCGCGAGATCGACGCCGTGTGCGGCGTGTCGCGCAGCCTCGTCGAATCGCCCCGCGTGCGCGAGGGCCGCGCTCGACACCCACAGCGTGGGGATCGAGTTCGGATCGAGGACCAACCCCTTCGCCGTCAGGGCGATGGCGTCCTCATGGTCACTGGTGGCGGTGTGGGCGAGCCCTGCGATCGCGTGCAGGAAGGGCGAGAGTGGGTCCAGCTCGACGGCGCGGGAGATAGCGGCGTCCCGCGCCGGCCGGTCACCGCGCATCCCGCACCAGAGGCCGAGATAGAGGTGCGCCAGCGCGTCCTGTGGCGCGCGGCGCAATGCCTCGCGCAAGTCGTCGCCAGCGGACCCCCACTCGGAGCCGACGTAGATCTTGTACTGCGCACGGAACAGGTGGACCGCCGCGAGCGTGGGGTCGAGGCGCGCCGCGGCGGCCAGCGCCTGCTCGGCGCTCTGCCGGGCCTCGATGGGCGGCATGTACTGGTAGGCCCCGAGCCCGTTGTACGCCTCGGCGAGGCCCACGTACGCCCGGGCGTAGTCCGGATCGCGCGCGAGCGCCTGGCGGAAGAACTCCATCCCCCGGCGCATCGACGCAGGGCTCCGCTGGTGCACCGCCTCGCGCCCGCGAAGGAAGAGCTGATAAGCCTCGAGGTCATCCGTCGGCGGTGACACCAGCGGCCCGGCACCGCGGAGCCCGAGCCTCAACTCCAGCCGCTCGACGATCGCGCGCGCGATCTCGTCCTGGAGCGCGAAGATGTCGTCGAGGTCGCGGTCGAAGCGGTCGCTCCAGAGCTGGAAACCGTCGTCTGCGTTCATCAGCTGCGCGGTAACGCGCACACGGTTACCGGATCGCCTAACGCTTCCCTGGAGCACCGTGCGGACGCCGAGCCGCTCGCCGATGACGCGGAGCTCTTCGTCGCGGCGCTTGAAGGCGAACGCGGAGGCGCGCGCCGCGACCTTGAGCTCGGGCACCTGCGTGAGCGCGCCGATGATGTCCTCGGTGATCCCGTCGCAGACATACTCGTTCTCCGGGTCGGCGCTCATGTTCGCGAACGGCAGCACCGCGATCGACTGCTCGCGGCGCGGTTCCGCGGCGGCTCGGGGTGGCGCGGCGGCCGAGCCCTCGCGGGCGCGGAGAGCATCCACGACCACGGCGCCTGTCGAGAGGCGCTCCGCCGGGATCTTCGCGAGGAGCTGCGCTACGGTCCGGCTAACGGGCGCGGGGACCGCCGGGCGCACCTGGCTGACGTCCGGCGGCGTGTGGACAAAGCGATTGGTGAGCACCGCCTGCACGGTGCCGCCGGTAAACGGCGGCTCACCGGTGAGCATCTCGAAGAGCACGCAGCCAAGCGAGAACAGGTCGCTCCGGCCGTCGAGTTCCTCGCCGGCCGCCTGCTCGGGGCTCATGTAGATCGGCGTCCCCAGGGCGAGGCCGAACTGCGTCAGGGCCGCGCTCTCGCTCGCGGCCGCGATCGCCTTCGCGATCCCGAAGTCGGCGACGAGCGCGTGCCCCTCGTGCAGCAGGATGTTCTCCGGCTTCAAGTCGCGGTGCACGACGCCGTGTCGATGCGCATAGTCGAGCGCATCAGCCACCTCTTCCGCGATCCGGAGAGCGAGCTCCACGGCGAGCGGCCGTTCGTCTCCCATACGCTCGCGCAGCGATCGCCCCTCCATCAGCGGCATCACATAGTACAGGAAGCCGTCGGCGTCACCGGAGTCGTGCAGCGGGAGGATGTGCGGGTGATTGAGCTGCGCGGCGAGCCGGATCTCGCGAAGAAAGCGGGCGCGCCCGAGCGACTCAGCGAGCTCCGACTGTAGGACCTTGAGCGCCACGTCCCGATCATGGCGGAGGTCGCGGGCGCGGTACACCGTCGCCGTTGCGCCGACGCCGAGCTCGCGCTCCACGCGGTAACGACCACTCAAGGCGGCGCTGAGCGGGCCGGCGAGGTCGTTGGTCAGGGTGCCTCCATCGCGTCGGATCGCGAGCCAGGGGCCGAGGCGCGAATATGCCCTTCGCGCCCGCGGAAGTCACGGCCCGGCGCGCTCGGGCCCGCCGCGTTACGGCGAGACTGACATTGTGTCCCCGAACGCCTAACGGGACAATCGGTTACCGAGCGCGCGCCACCGGGTATTTAGCCAGCCCAACGCGCTCGAGCAGCCTGCGGAACCGCGCGCTCGCGCGGATCGGGTCCAGGGCAGGATTGAATTCTTCCATACCCAACGGCCAGAGCTCCTTTGCGTCGGTCGCGCGCTCCAGCGCGGACAGCGCATCGGCCGTGTCGCCGAGGCCGAGGTAGGCAAAAGCGCGGTCCGACTCGTCACCCCACGCGGGAGGACGCGCATCGAGCCTGAGGAGCGATTGGCGGGCACGCGCGGTGTCGCCCGACTTCGCCAATACATAGGCTCGCCCCCACATGGCTTCAGGCATAGCGACGGCAAGCGCGCGCGCCTCCTGGAGCTGGTTCCTCGCGAGGTATGCGTGTATCGCCGACGCCATCGCGAGGGGGCTGGTAGACTCCGTTTCCAGAGCCCGACGACTCTCGACGAGCGCACTATCCAGTTGCCCGTTCAGACGATAGTCGAACGACATGTGGCTCAATACGACGACTGAGGCGGGGTCGAGTCTCCGCGCCTCCTGCATCTCGGTCAACGCCTCGCGGTACCGACCGCTGTTTAGGAGGAGCCGGCCGTACTGTAGGTGGGCCTCGACGCTACTCGGGTCCAGACGAATCGCAGTCTTGAACTCGGTCTCCGCGCCACCCCAGTCGTACGCCAGCCACTGAGCCAGCCCGATGGCAACGTGCGGCAGCGACAGGGTCGGATCCAGGGTGAGCGCGCGACGCGCGGCCGTGACCACCGAGTCGTGCACTTGCGGGGCCGGCCTCCTTTGGAACCACGGGGAGAGCGCAAGCGCCATGCTCAAGCCGGAATACGCGGGGGCGAAGAGCGAGTCCTGCCGGATGGCCTGCCGGAACAGGTCCGCAGCCTCCCTCACGCTCAGCGTCCGGCGGGTGAGTCTGCCCAGACCGAGCAAGTAGAGGCGATTCGCTTCGGGGTTGGTCGTCCGCTGGTTGCGCGTTCGAACGGGCGCCACCCCGATCTCACGCGGAAACAGCCGGCGAAGTCTTGCCGCCAGACTCCCGGCGATCGAGTCGGCGATGGCGCCCTGCTCGTTAGGGCTGACGCGGAAGGTCGAGTCCCAGAGGCTCGCCGCATCGGCGGCGCGGGCCAACTCCGCGGAGAGAACCCATTGGCCTCGCTCCTGGCGAACGACGGCAGTCATCAGGTACTCCGCCTTGAGTCTCGCGCCCGCCTCGGTCACGTCCGGGGTCAGCTGCCCACGGTACCGTCGCGCGCCGGTGCGACTCTTGATCAGGATCCCGGGCACGCGCCCCAGCGCCGAGGCGACTTCGTCGGTCAGCCCTTCGGCGACGTAATCCAGCGCGCTATCGCCGGCGATATTGGCGAATGGCAACACGGCGAGTGTCACCGGACGCGCCACCCAACCACTCTTCGTCGCGAAATAGCCGCAAGTCGCGGCCAGCGCGGCGAGCGCCGCGATAGCAGTCCATGTTCGCGGCTGGCTCCATCGCCACCGCTCGGGTTCCTGTTTCGGTCGCGCGGCAGAGACGCCAACGCTTGGGACCCCATCGAGGATAGGCAGGAGATCGCGCGCACTCTGCGGACGGTCCGCCGGGGCTTTCGCGAGACAGCGCGAAAGCAAATCGGCGACGGATTGTGGCACGTCCGCTCGGAGCTCGGTGATCGGACGCGGGACGGTTGCGATGTGCGCCGCGATCAAAAGGTGGGTGGTCTGATCCTGAAACGGTGGGTGGCCGGCAAAGAGCTCGTAGCCGAGACAGCCGAAGGAATAGAGGTCCGCCCGGTGGTCTACGCCCGCGTCGCCGGTGGCCTGCTCGGGCGCCATGTAGGCAGGCGTGCCGATGACGGTGCCGGCCTGCGTGAGCGTGGCGTCGCCCGCGTTGGTCAGCGCGACGCTCACCGCCTTGGCGATGCCGAAATCAGTGACGACCGCGGCGTCGCCGGAGCGCATGACGTTGTCCGGCTTGATGTCGCGGTGAACCACGCCGTGCTCATGGGCATAGGCCAGCGCCCGCGCGACGTCGCGCAACACGCTCAGAGCCTCAGGGATCGGCAGCGCTCCATGTTGCCGCAGCCGCTCGCGCAACGACTGGCCGTCCTCGTACGGCATCACGAAGAAGAGCGAATCGCCGGCCTCACCCGAGTCATACAGCGGCACTATGTTCGGGTGCCGCAGGCGCGCCGCGATCTCGATCTCGCGCAGGAACCGATCGTGCCCCAGCGAGGCGGACAAATCCGACTTGATGATCTTGATGGCGACGTCGCGCCCGTGCTTCTCGTCGCGCGCGAGATATACGCTCGCCATGCCGCCACGGCCCAACTCTCTGCCGATCCGGTAGCGGTCCACGAGCAGGTCGGGCAACGCCGCCGACGGGTCGTCGTTCGGCGGGTTCGGGTGCGCGGCGCTCACGCGGAGAGCGCCCGACGCAGGAGCATGCGCGCCTTGACCCAGTCCCGCTGCACCGTGCGCCGAGTGACTTCCAGGGCTTCCGCGATCTGGTCATCGGTCATCCCGCCGAAGAACCGACAATCCACGACCCGAGCGAGTCGCGGTTCGGCGACCGCGAGCCGTTCGATCGCGTCGTTCAATTGGAGCATGGCCTCTGGCTGATCCTCGGCGGGGACCAGCTCGGTATCCAGCGTCACCCGCTGACGGTGACCGTCGCGTTTCTCGGCGAGCCGCGCCCGGGCGCGATCGACGAGCACATGCCGCATGACCACCGAAGCGAGCGCGATGAAGTGCGCGCGATCGCGCCACGTCACGCGGTGCCGGTCCGCAAGCTTCAGGTAGGCTTCGTGAACGAGCCCGGTGGTGTTGAGCGTGTTGCCGGGCTCGCGCGCGGACAGTTGGCGTCGAGCGATCTCGCGCAGCTCGTCGTACACGGCCGGGATTAGCCCATCGAGGCCCGCAGGACCGCCGGGCCTCGTCTCGTTCGTGGAGCTGGAATCCCCTGCCGACGGCTGCGTGGTCACGAGCCGAAGCCTGTGAGGTTGGGTCCCAAGGTACAACTCGCCCACAGGACCCGCCATGTGGCGGCTGGCGGCTGGCGGCTGGCGGCTGGCGACTGGCGACCGGCGACCGGCGACCGGCGACCGGCGACCGGCGACCGGCGACGGACCGTACGTTGTGCAACCCTGTATCTCGCACCAGTTTCGATGCGGGCGCGTCCCCTTCCACTCCGCGAACCCGCGGTACTCACACGTTAGGCACCCTGATCCGACGAGGATTCACTGATGATCAAGCGCATCGCGGCATGCACCATCCTGTGGGCCGCAGCCGCTCAAGCGCAGACCAAGTCTCTTCCGCCGGAGCGCGAGCGCCAGCTCGCGCGCGACATCTACAAGGAGATGGTCGAGGTGAAGTCCGGCTTCACGACGGGCTCGACGACACCGATCGCGGAAGGCGTGGCACGCCGCCTGAAGGCCGCTGGATTCCCTGAGGCCGACATCTTCGTTGGCGGTGCAAGTCCCACCAAGGCCAATTTGGTCGTGCGGTATCGCGGCACCGGACGTCGGCGCCCCATCCTGCTGCTCGCGCACACGGATGTCGTGGAAGCGAAGCCGGAAGACTGGAGCATGGACCCGTTCACGCTCATCGAGAAGGACGGCTACTTCTATGGGCGGGGGACGGGCGACGACAAGGCACAGGCGGCGATGTGGATCGCGAACCTGATTCGGTACAAGCGGGAAGGTTACAAGCCCGATCGCGACATCATCGTGGCGCTCACGGCCGATGAAGAAGGTGGCGGGCCCTACAACGGTGTGGAGTGGCTGCTCAAGAACAAGCGTGAGCTCATCGACGCCGAGCTGTGCCTCAACGAAGGCGGATGGGGTGAGGCGTTAGGCGACACGAAGATATCGAACGACATTCAGGTCAGCGAGAAGTACGTCATCAACTATCGGTTCGAGGTGCGCAACAAGGGCGGCCACAGCTCGCTGCCCGTCGCCGATAACGCGATCTACCACCTTGCCGGCGCGCTCGACCGACTGTCGAAGTTTGGCTTCCCGCTCGAGACCAATGACGTAACGCGCGCCTATTTCCGCGCGATGTCGAAGATCGAGAAGGGACCCATCAGCGCCGACCTGGCGAAGGTCGCCGACGGCGACACCGCGGCGATGGCCCGGGTCGCGAAGGCGTCCACGCCCTGGAACGCGACGCTGCGCACGACATGCGTCGCGACACAGCTCGAGGGAGGCCACGCGAGGAACGCGCTTCCACAGCTCGCGGCCGCGAACGTCAACTGTCGAGTGCTGCCCGACGATCGCGTGGAGACCATCACGCAGATGCTGAAGCAGGTGGTCGGAGACACCGCGGTGAGCGTGACGGTGGACGGCACACCGAGGAGCGGACCCGCCTCCCCCATGCGCGCCGACCTGCTGCAGGCAGTCACCGCGGTTACGAGCTCGGTGTGGCCCGGCGTTCCGACGGTCCCGATGATGGTGATGGGCGGGACCGACGGGATGTATCTGCGTTCGGCCGGGATTCCTACATACGGCGTGCAGGGCATCTTCTACGACCGCTCGGACATTCGATTCCATGGTCGCGATGAACGAGTGAAGGTGCAGTCGTTCTACGAGGCGCAGACGTTCCTGTACGAGCTCGTGAAGCGGCTCACCGGAGGACCACCAATCGCCTGACACCGCCATGCGCATTCCGGTCTGCTGTTGCATGCTGAGCCTCGCCCTCTCCGGCGCCGGCGCCCAGAGCTCCATCGGCGCATTCGAAGGACAGACGGATGTCGGCCGAGTGAGTCATCCGGGCACGGTGAAGTACGATGCGCCGCGTCAGGCGTATGTCGTGACCGGCTCGGGTAAGAACATGTGGGGAACGCAGGACGACTTCCATTTCGTGTGGAAGCGCCTAACGGGCAACTTCATCCTGTCTGCACGCGCGCACTTCACGGCCAAGGGAGTCGAGCCGCACAGGAAGATCGGCTGGACCATTCGGCCGTCGCTCGAGACCAGCGCCGCACACGTCACGGCCGCGGTGCACGGCGATGGCCTCGTGTCGCTGCAGTTCCGGCGGACAAGCGGCGGGACCACGGAGGAGATCAAGTCGCCCGACAGCTTGCCCAACCCCGACGCCGTGATTCAGCTCGAGCGGCGCGACGGCGTGTACCTCATGTCGGTCGCGCGGTTCGGCGACACGCTCGTCACGCAGCAGGTCGCCGACGTCTCGCTGCCGGATACGGTGTATGTCGGCTTGTTCGTGTGCGCGCACAACGACACCGTCGTGGAGCGGGCCGAGTTCACCAACGTGCGCATCACCACGCCGGCGAAACGAGACTTCGTTCCGTATCGTGATTACCTCGGCAGCAGCCTCGAGATCCTCGATGTCGCGACAGGCAACGCGACGATCGTGCATCAGTATCGCGGGTCGTTTCAGGCGCCGAACTGGACGCCCGACGGCAAGGCGCTCATCTACGCTCAGGAGGGGCGCCTCTACCGCTTCGACCTCGCCGCCCGTTCCGCCGCACCGATCAACACGGGCTTCGCGACGCGCAACAACAACGACCATGTCCTCTCGTTCGATGGTCGAATGCAGGGCATCAGTCACCACACGGCCGAGGACAGCGGGGCATCGATCGTCTACACGCTGCCGTCCGCGGGCGGGACGCCGAAGCGCGTAACCGCGAAAGGCCCATCGTATCTGCACGGCTGGTCGCCGGACGGCCGCTGGCTGGTGTACACCGGTCAGCGGAACAACGAATTCGATGTGTACAAGATTCCGGCCACCGGCGGCGAGGAGATCCGCCTAACGTCGTCGCCCGGGCTCGACGACGGACCGGAGTTCACTCCGGATGGGAAGTACGTCTACTTCAACTCGACACGAACGGGGCGAATGCAGATCTGGCGCATGCGCCCCGATGGCAGCGGCCAGGAGCAGGTCACGAACGACGGGTTCAACAACTGGTTCCCGCACATCTCGCCGGACGGGAAATGGATCGTGTATATCGCGTTTCCCCCTGACGTCGCGCCCGACGATCACCCGTTCTACAAGCACGTGCTGATCCGGTTGATCCCCATTGGCGGTGGCCCCGCACGGGTGATCGCCTACGTGTACGGTGGCCAGGGTACGATCAACGTCCCGTCGTGGTCGCCGGACGGGAAGCGTCTCGCGTTCGTGAGCAACTCGACAGTTCGCTAGGCCTCGTCGGCCCCGGCTGCCTCGGGGAAGAACGGAACGCTGCGCACGGGCGCGTTACGCCGTAGGTTGATGGCGAGCTAACGCCATGGGAGCGTGGATGACCGAGCTGCTCGGACGCCTGAACGCCGCGCTGGCCGGCCGCTATCGCATCGAGCGGGAGCTTGGTCTCGGCGGAATGGCGATCGTGTACCTCGCCGAGGACCAGAAGCACCATCGCCAGGTCGCGGTGAAGGTGTTGCGACCCGAGTTGGCGACGACGCTGGGGCCCGATCGGTTCCTGCGCGAGATCGACATCGCCGCCAAGCTCCACCATCCGCACATCCTTCCGCTGTACGACTCCGGCGGCGAAGGGGAGGTGCTCTACTACGTGATGCCGTTCGTGGAGGGGCACTCGCTGCGCGACCGCATCGCGAGCGTGGGTGCGCTTCCTATCGACGAAGCGGTGCGGATCATTCGCGAAGTCGCCGACGCCCTCGCGTATTCCCATGCGCACGGTGTGGTCCACCGGGACATCAAGCCGGAGAACGTGCTCATCTCGAGCTCGCACGCGCTCGTGACCGACTTCGGTGTCGCGAAGGCCGTGAGCGATGCGGCGACCGCGGCCCATCTGACCGGCACTGGTGTCACGTTAGGCACCGCGGCATACATGGCGCCGGAGCAGGCCACGGCGGATCCTTTGCTCGACCACCGCGTCGACATCTACGCCCTCGGCGCCATGGCGTACGAGATCCTCGCCGGTCAGCCACCGTTCCGCGGCGCGAATCCGCAGCAGGTGATTGCCGGGCATCTGACGCGGCACCCGGATGCGCTTTCCGTCTACCGGCCGTCGGTTCCGCCAGGGCTCGACGCGATCGTGATGCGCAGTCTGGAGAAGAATCCTGGCGACCGATGGCAGAGCGCCGACGAGATGGTGCGTGCCCTGGATGCGTTAGGGACATCGATCGCAGCGGGTATGCCCGTGAGCCGCCCGCTACCCGCGGCCAGCGGTGCTGAAGTCCCCGTTGCGGCACCACGCGCTCGTCGCGGCTGGCGATGGGGGACCGCGGCGGCATTCGCGGGCATGGCGCTGGCCGGTGTTGGCACAGCGTGGTTCCTGCGAATGGGACGCGCCGGTACATTGATCGGGAACGAGGTGCTCGCGCCTAACGATGTCGTTCTCGTCGCCGAGTTCGAAAACCGCACCGCCGATACATCACTAGCCCGGACCGTAACCGACGCGATCCGCATGGACCTGCAGGGATCGCGAGCCGTACGGGTGATGAGTCAGGCGGCGATGTGGGCGGGCCTCGAGCGGATGGGGCTCGATCGTGGAACGTTTCTCCCCCAACCAAGGGTCCAGGAGCTGGCGGAGCGCGAGGGCGCAAAGGCATTCGTGGTCGGCAGCATCGCCCGGGTTGGCAGCGGCTACCAGGTCACGGCACGCGTCGTCGCGACGAATGGAGGCACCGAAGCGCTCGCGGCGCGCGCGACGGCCCGCGACTCGACGGCATTGATCGGTGCCGTCGAAGAGGTTGGGCGAAAGCTGCGCCGCGGAATCGGCGAGTCGCTGCGCTCCGTCCTCGCTGCTCCGCCACTTGCGCAGGTCACCACCGCATCGCTGCCGGCACTTCGCGCCTACTCGGCTTCTCTGCGCGCCGAAGCCGAGGGGCAGCGCCCTCGCGCGGTCGCTCTCGCAAAGGAAGCGCTCTCCATCGACACGACGTTCGCGGCGGCGTGGGCTGGCCTGTACACGATGTACACGAACATGGGCTTCGTTCGCCTCGCGACAGAGTCGGCGAAGCGCGCCTACGACCTGCGCGACCACCTCTCCGAGCTCGAGCGGCTCAGAATCGAAGCGAATTACCACGCCACGCGGGGTGAGCCTGTCGAAGAGGAAGCCGCATGGCAGCGTCTCGCAGACTTCGGACGCGACGAAGCGGCGTACTCGGACATGCTCCTCGGGCAGGGGCGCCTGCGTGAGGCAGAGGCGATGGCGCGGCGGGCCGTCGCCTCGGAGCCGAAGAACCCGATCGCCTACTGGAACCTCGCCGAGGCGCAGGTCGGGCAGCAGCACTTCGAGGCAGCGGATTCGACAGCAGTTCTCGTCGCGCCGAGCCTTCCGGACAATGTGTATCGATACATCCTTCCGTACTCCATCCTTTGGGGTCGTCGCGATTTGACCGCGGCGGAAACGTATTTGCGTTCCGGCGGCGGGACACGACTTAACGAACCGTACCGCATAACGCAGCAATGCCTCCTGGACCTGTATCGCGGGCGGCTGCGTGCCTGGCAGCAGTGTTCGCCGCGCGCCGGGGGCATCTTTGCGAAGCAGTACCCGCGGCTCGTCATGGCCGAATTCCGCATGACGGGCGACACGTCGCGGGCCCGCCTCGGCTACGCAACCTTCCTCGCTGTGACGCCTGACGAGCGCGATCCCGACGTCTATCCGGCAACGATCGCGTTGCTCGCTGATGTGGGACACCTGCGTGAGGCACGCCAGCTGCTCGACGAGTGGCGTGGACGCGCGGGTTCCACAGACGTGGGGTTCCGTGCCGATTCCGCAAATGCCGTCGGTGCGATCGCCGTGGCCGAGCGACGATGGGACGCCGCCGTGGCGGCTTTCCTCGCCTGGAACAACGCAACCGCCAGCTCGTCGATGCACCTCTACAACCGCGGGCTCCCCGAGGCGGCGATGATCCTGGCGCGGCGCGGGCAGGCGGATTCGGCGATCGTCCTGTTCGAGCGCGCGCTCGCGACATCGTCGCTCTACGGTGGCGACTACTACGAGGTAACCTGGTACTCGCAGGCCTTGTCGGCGCTGGGCGATCTGTACGAGTCGCGCGGCGATCGGGCGAAGGCCGCCGAGTACTACCGACGTTACGTGGACTTGCTCAAGGACGCCGACCCGCCGCTCTCGACCCAGGTAGCAGCGGTACGCGAAAAGCTCGCGCGCTTGATGGGCGAGTCCGGTCAGGCCGCGCGGTGACGAGTGGTTAGCTGATCGCTGGCCGTCACGGCCTCGAGACCCCGTCCAGCGACTCCTGGTGCACCTTCCGCACGAGCGCCGAGACGAGCGTCTTGAATCGCGGATCGGGCTCCGTCGCGTTAGGCGTGTACTGACGACCAATCGAGTCCACGTTTACCGCTGCCTGGACCTCAGTCAACGTCACGAGGCCGCGCTCCAGCGCCGCATGCACCTGGGCAATGATCGACTCGAACAGGTCGCCCGTGAGCTTCAGATAGGTCTTGTCGTGAAACGCCGGCCCCTGCCCCGGGACCACGATCGTCGCGTCCAGCCGCTCGACCCCGCGAAGACTATTGAGCCACGGCGTGATCGCATACGAGTTCGTCGTCCACGGCGGCGGACCGTTCCCCTCCTCCTGCGTGGCGAGCGCATCGCCCATCACCAGGATCCTCTCCGCCGGCAGGTACAGCACCGTCGACCCGGTCGCGTCGCCCGTCACGCTGATGAGCCGGAACTCACGGCCACCGCTCCATAACACGAGCGAATCGTTGTACGCGATCGTTGGCAACACCCGCTTCACGTTCGCGACTTCGGTTGCGAACGCCGCGGTCTCGGCGATGTCCTTCTCTATTTTCTGGCGCGCATCGGCCGTCAGGGGCGAGCCGTCGCGCTGCTTCCCGGTCCGGACTGCCGTGTCGAGGGCGGCGCGCTGGCGAGCGACCTGTGTGTTGAGGCCGTCGGCGAAGAACCGGGACCCCATCCGCTTCATGTAGTCGCGCGTCTTGGTCGAGGCGACGATCTGAAGCCCCGGGAATGCCTTCACGTACTCGTCGTTGCCCGACCAGTGATCCTGATGCCAGTGCGAGTTGATCAGTGTCCGCACGGGCTTCGACGTGATCCTCCGGATCTCGGCGATCACCATCCGCGCGGTCCGTGCCCGCGTGTTGCTGTCGAAGACCGTAACGTCCTGGTCGTTGACGATCACGACCACGTTCGTCGCGGTCCACAGGTCGAGCGCGGACGGGGCGCGGAAGAGGTAGATCCCTTCGCCCAGAACCTCTTTGGTGAGCGACGTATCGGGAGGCTCGGCGGCCACGGGTCGCGCAGCGACGATCAGCCCGCCGCACAGGGCCGTCGAGTGGATGGCGTTGACGACAATCCGGCGCAGTGTCATGGCTCGGGCGTTCGTTAGGTGAGGACGGCCTGGGTCGGTCCAGAATTCAGCCCGTCGTCCGGCCACGAAAGACCCCTTCCACGAAGCGTCACGAACCGTGTACCAACTGTCGGATTCGAGTGGCGACTTGCCGGCGGCGTGTCCGGCATCAATGTTCAAGACTGATGCGCCGGACGCTCGACGCGCAGGCTCTGCTACGCGACCTCAGTCGCTCATGCCATGACAACGCACTTCTCGCGCATCACCTGCGCCGCCTGCCTCAGCCTGGCACTCGCCGCCTCCGCGTGCCGCCACCCTCGCGAACCCGGTCCGGCCGTTACGCGGAAGGAAATCGAGGACAAACAGGGCGAGCCGATCGACAAGCAAATCCAGTCGAAATCCGCGGGCGTCGTCGTCACTCAGACGGCCGACGGCGGCATCGCGGTGAACATTCGCGGAAGCTCGTCGAACCTGGCGAGCAACGAGCCGCTCTACGTGATCGACGATGTACCGGTCACGCCCGGGCCGGGCGGTGCGCTGGTCGGGATCAATCCACACGACATCGAGTCGATCGCCGTGCTGAAGAACCCCGAGGACACCGCCATCTACGGCTCCCGAGGCGGGAACGGCGTCATCGTCATCAAGACGAAACGGCCCGGGAAACATCCCTGACGAGCCAGGTCGGGACGACATCCGCTTAATCGATTCGTAATCGAACCGACGGCGCCGGCTAATCCGGCGCGCGTTGACGCATGCTCATGGGAGCCATATATGTGGGTCACCAATATATGTGGCTCCAATGCTTACCGACGAGCTGAAAAAAGGGAGCGCGGAGTTCCTCATCCTGTCGCTGCTGGAGGTCGAGTCGCGACACGGGTACGAGCTCCAGAAGCTCATTGAGTCGCGCTCCGAGGGCGTCCTCACGTTCAACGTCGCGTCGCTCTATCCCCTGCTCTATCGCATGGAGGAGCGCGGCTGGATCGTCGGCCGCTGGGTGGAGAAGTCCGGCGAGCGACGCAAGCGCTTCTACCGCCTCACGCCCGCGGGGCTCGCGGCGCTCGAGGCGCAGCGTGAGAGCTGGAAGGCGTTCGTGACGGCCATCAACCGAGTCTCCGGGGTGCGTTATGCCTAACGATCGCATCGACTGGCGCGCCGACATCCGCTCACGGGTCGCGCGGGCACGACTGCACCCGCAGGACGAGGCGGACATCGTCGAGGAGGTGGCCCAGCATCTCGAGGCGCAGTTCGACGACCTCGCGCCACGGATCGGCGCCGGCCCAGGTTTTTCCGACGACCGACCCGATCGGGCATCGCATCCGACTCGGCGGACCGCGGAGCGAGGGTGAATGGCTGACGATCGTGGGCGTCGTGCCGACGTTGTTCGCCACGACCTTCGCCATGCGCGACGTGCGGCCGCCCGAGGTATTCACAGCCTTCTGGCAGCAGCGGAACGTGACGTCGGCGAGCATCGCCGTGCGTGGACCGGCCGAGGTCGCCGCTGCAGCGCCAATTCGGAGGATCGTCACGGCGCTCGACGCGGAAACGCCGACGTACGCGACCGCGCCGATGACCGAAGTGCTTGCGGAGCCGACGCAGGTGCTTCGCGTGTTCGGTACGATGTTCGTGATCTTCGGGATCGTGTCGCTCGTACTGGCGGCGGTCGGGGTCTACGCGGTGATGACGTTCTCGGTGAGCCGTCGCGTGCGCGAGCTGGGAATTCGGATGGCCCTCGGTGCCTCGGGCGGCGATGTCGTGCGCATGGTGTGCCGGCAGGGGGCGAAGCAGGTTGTACTGGGCATTGCGCTCGGCTTCGTGGCGGGGGCGGCCGTGGCGCGCATGGCACGCGCGGCCCTGTTCGGCGTTGCGCCTAACGATCCGGTGGTGTTTGCGGTGGTGGGTGCCGTGCTGGGGGTGTCGGCGCTCGTGGCGTGCATCATTCCGGCGGTCCGGGCGACACGGGTCGATCCGCTGGTGGCGTTGCGGACTGACTAGTGGGTTGGTCGCCGCCGGGCTCCATCGCCCGTCTGGCATCGCGTTAGGTAGGGTTTTCAACCACGAACGCAGAATACGCAGACCGCCCGCTGACGCGGGCGGACGCAGATTGCTCCGTGTGCCGACAAGCTCCTCGCGCAACGAGCCGATTTTGAGGGGAACTACCTCGGTCAGCTCCTACTCCTAGTCTCCCGAGGCCGTTCCCCTTTCAAAGCGGCCGTGGTGGGATGAACGATGGATCGTGGAGGAGCAGCTGCGTCAATCTGCGTCCGGCGCGAAGCGCCGGTCTGCGTATTCTGCGTTCGTGGTTGAAGAGCATCTGGGTCGCGATGCCGGCCTGACTCGCAGAGTTTCGGATGTCGCGCTTGACGAGTGGACCGCCGCCCGCCAAGTAGTAGGTTCCCCCATATGAGCGCGATGGCAACACCGACCGCGGCCCCCCCGGCCGAACAGCCTTCTGCTTCCCTCAACGGGCCGCCGCAACAGGCGGCGGTACCAACTGCGTACAGCTCCGAAACGGGCCGCACGTACCGGCTCGACCGGCTCATCGGCAAGGGAGGCTTCGGCGAGGTGTACCTTGCGACGCCCATCCCTCGCGAGGGCCTGCCCGAACAGGTCTGCGTCAAGATCAGCGATCGACTCTCCGCGTGGCTTCGCGAGGCGTACTTCGCCGAATTGCTCGCGCGTGAGCCGCGCGCGCTCAGGGTCTATGACCGGTTCGCTGAGGTCGACGGACAGAAGATGCGGTACTGCCTGGCCATGGAGTACGCGCAGCACGGCGATCTCGGGGCGTGGCTTTCGAAGAAGGGAGCGCAGCCCGAGCGACTCGTGCGCAGGGAGATCGCGGCGATCCTGATCGCGCTCGACGCCCTGCACAAGGGACAGGCCCTGCACCGCGATCTCACGCCGTTCAACGTGTTCGTCTGCGAGGACGAGCAGCTCAAGCTCGGCGACTTCGGCATCGCGACGCATCAGCTCAGTCGCCGCGGCGTGACCGCCGATGCGTTCAACATGTTCAACGCGCCGACGGAGATCGCGTGGGGCAAGGTGCGACGCTGGCAACAGCGCGACGACATCTTCCAGGTGGGGCAGATCGCGGCGATGCTCCTCCGCGGCGACGTCACGAGCCCGATGCGCAGCAAGGATGTGCGCAAGCTCCCGTGCAGCGATCAGCTGAAGGAGGTCATTCACCGCTGCCTTGGCGCACGAGGGAAACGCTACGAGGCGGCGGGTGAGCTGATCGCCGCGCTCCGACACCGGCCGAAGGAAGTTCGACCGGGTGGGAGTCGGCTCTCGAGCCTCGAGGGCAAGCGTATCTCGATCACCGGCTTCCTGAGCCGACCGCGGAGCGAGGCGATCGCGGCGGCAAGAAAGGCTGGAGCGACGTTTCAGTCGAAGCCCGGGCCGTCCACGGATGTGCTCGTACAAGGCAGGCCTAACGCGTTGCAGATCGCCGGGACGGTGGGCGGTCTCAAGATCATGGAGATCCGGCGACTCGCCGCGCGAGGACACCTGATCACGGTGATTGGCGAGAAACAGTTCTGGAGGCTGGTCGAGCCGGCCTCACAGTCAAAGGCGAGCTCTCGGCGAAAAAAGACCAAGCAGGTGGTGCGCCGCGCCCGCGCCGGTAGCGGAGGGCGCGGACGGGCGACATCCCGACGGTGACGGCATCCGCCTATGTGCTCAAGTCATCGTGCGTCCCGCTGCCGTTCCGCCGCCTCCAGCCATTCGGCCATCCGGGGGTCGTTCTTGCCGTAAAACGCCCAGCCGCGTGCGGTGCTGTTCCACCGGTAGTCCGTGATGGTCATGTCGATGCCGCGATCGATGAGGAATCGCATCGACTCGTAGTTCTCGTGGAACACCAGCTCGTGGAGGATGCTCGCCGGCTCGTGTGAGCTCCACGTCGTGTTGATGTCTGCGCCGTGTTCCAGCAGGAAGTCCGCCACGTCGAAGTGGCGGTTGATGACGGCAAAGGCGAAGGCCGAGTCGAGAACTCGTTGCTCGCGCGGCGCCCCCGGGGGGAGCTGATTACGCGCCGGCGGGAGGTTGTACGGGTAGTGGTGCTCCAGATCGCCCAGCACCGGCGTCCCGTCTGCATCGAACCAGCGTTTCACGCGCGTTAGGTCGCCGGTCCCTGCCGCATGCGGCAGATCGTCCGGCAAGGGCCAGATGCGCGTGAGCAGCGGAATGAAGTGGGGCTTCTCGTAGGTGAGCGCGAACTCGATGGCCTGCGATGGAGGCGGCGGGTGGCGCCGACCTAACGCGGGATCGAGCTCGCGCAGCGCACCGATGAACTCGGTGTGATCGCGCATCACGGCGCGCTCGATCATTCCGACCTGAAATCCCACGTGGTTGTCGTCGAGCAGCCACCGGTCATGCTGCAGCGTGGTGACAAACGCCGTCAGGTCACCATCCTCGATTGCACGCATGACCTGCTCCATGACGAACACTTGCCACGGCCCGGTCGGGTTGGCGTGCGAGAACGTCAGTGATCGTCGGTCGATGAGGTATCGGATGAAGCCACGCCGGCCAACGCTTGCTTCCACGTTCCGCCCAAACTCCGGATCGAGCGCGATGGATCGGTCGAGCAGCACCGACGCGACGGCCTCGTGCTCGAAGCTGCACGCGCACAGGAACGCATCGTTGACCTCCGCGAGGTCGTTCCCGTTCTGACCGAGCATGGTGCGAACCGCGTCGAGATCGTCGAGTGCCGAAAAGTATTTGAGTGTCTCAGGCAGCAGGCCTTTGCGCCGAAACAGCTGGAGCAATCCCCTCGTGCGGGCTGCAACCAGGCCCTCGAGCACCGATGGCGGCACGACGGCACCGGCGTCGATCAGCAGCTCCGCGCACTCGGCGCGCGTGAAGTTCCGCTCTCGTTGCGGATCGAAGCTGTCGCCATAGGCCCCCGTGGCGAATCCGAGCAGTCCGCCATCGCCGTCACCACGCGTCCAGGTCAGCAGCGCCGGAAAATCACTCACGAGCTTCGTTAGGCGTTCGACATCGTTGTCGTGGATGGCGCGCCGGGCCTGGGTCGCGGCCCACTCCAGGCCGTCGCCGAGTCGCTGGCTCACTTCGGCGAGGAGGTCCTGCCAGCCGGGGAAGCCGTATTCACGCGCGATCACGAGCTGCGCGTTGCGTTGTATCAGCGGCAGCTGGACGTTCGGCAGCTGCGCATGCGCACGCGCCACGGCAGCGGCGTCACCAGCGGCGACGTCGCGTGCGAGCTTCTTTGCCTGTTTTCGGAGGGACTCGAGCGACGGACGCGCGGGGAGCGACCTGGACGCAGTCATTGCTACCTCCTTTCATGAATCGCCTGTACCCCGCTGAAGACCAGGCTGAAAGAAGGTGCATACGCACGCCATTCAGACCGAAACAGGTGGGAGTATTCCCTTGCCGCGGGTGGGTGGCGCCCTGTCAGCGCGCTACCTGCAGTATCGAGGGGCGCCGGTGCGGTGTCAACCGTGCCGAGCAGGCCGGCCCCACAGACGAAGGGGAAACGGATGCGACGGAAACGGCGGATCATCCGGATCGCTCCTCGGCGCCGAAGCATTGGTTCGCAACGAGCCAATCCGCGAACATCGGCGTAATTGCCGTTGAAATCCGCGTTAGGTCTTGCGGTTACACAGGTTTCGGCATTTTGACGCCAGAGTGCCGACGCGATCCTGGCCCCGACCGCGTAGTGCGAGTATAAATTGCCACCAGGACGGATGACCAAACACTAACGACCGGTGGACCCGCGACCCACGACTGGCGAGGCCCTCGCGATGCTTCGCCAGTCATCGGTCTTGCGTCAGGGGTCGCTGGTGATTGGTCATCAGTTTTCGAAAATTGGGCCGAGGAGGCGACCGTGAAGAAGATCCAGGTTCAGGGCGTTCACCACACCACCATCGTCGGATCCACGAAGCAGAGCGCGATCGACTTCTGGTCCGGCGTGCTCGGCATGCCGTTCGTGCTCGAACAGCCGAACCTCGGCAAGCCCGACGAGAACCACCTGTACTTCGATCCGGGCGATGGACGCCTGCTCACGGTGTTCACCAACGAAAGCCGCGAAGATGCCCGGCGTCCGGCACCACGCGAGGTCGGATGCGTGGAGCACCTCGCGTTCAACGTCTCGAGGGCCACGTTCACGCTCGTTCCCGGCCGCCTGCGCGAACGCGGCATCGAGTTCATCCAGCGCGACCGCGGATTCATGGACTCGATCTACCTGCAGGACCCGAACGGGCTCAAGATCGAGCTCGCCTGCTACAAGTTCGAGACGCCGGAAGGGTTCCGCGACGTCGATGTGCTGATGACCGCCCAGCGGTTGCGCGTCGAGCGAGGCGATCACCACATCGCCGAAGAGCACCTCGCCGACGCCATCGAGTCGTTACTGGCAACGCGCGACCGGCTCGACCCTGCCGAGACGCCGGAGCCGGCGACACGTTAGGCGCCCGTCCGGCCATCCGGGCGGCGAGAGCCCTTGACTTAGAGCGCGCTCTAACTCGTAGCATGACTCCTTCACCCAGAGGAGTCATACCATGCCGTCGTCCACCATTCAGCGCATCAACCCAGCAACGCTTCCTACGCCACCAGGATACAGCCAGCTTGCCGTGGCATCCGGCGGCGCCTTGATCGTCATTGCCGGCCAGGTCGCGCTCGACAACCAGGGCCAGCTCGTCGGGCTCGGCAACTTCGCGGCGCAAGCCACTCAGGTCTTCCGTAATCTCATGGCCGCGCTCGACGCCGCAGGTGCCAGCCCACGGCACCTCATCAAGCTCACCACGTTCGTGACCGACCTCTCTCACCTTCCGGTCTTCCGCCAGGTTCGCGACCAGTTCCTGGACGTGGAGCACCAACCCGCCAGCACATTGGTGCAAGTGTCGCGACTCTTTCGGCCGGAATTCCTCATCGAAATCGAAGCAATGGCCTATCGATGACCATCACCGAGCTCGCCGGCGCCACCGGCGTATCCAAGCACACGCTCCGGTACTACGAACGCGTGGGACTCGTTCCGCTCGTCGAGCGCGATCCCTCGAGCCGCCACCGCCGCTACAGCGATGGTCACGTCCGGTGGATCGGATTTCTGCGGGACCTTCGCGCGTGCGGCATGCCGATCCGGGACGTTCGCGCGTACGCGCGACTGGTGTCCAAAGGCGACGGCACCTGGTCCGCGCGCCAGGCCATGCTCGCCACGCATCGCCAGCGCGTCGTGGCGACCATCAACGTCCTCCAACGCCACCGCGCACTCCTGGACAGAAAGCTCCGCGCCGGCTGCGCACCCGGTGACCTGAAGCGGCAGACGTAACTCGGCGCGTTAGGCGTCACCGGCAACGACACCTAACGCGCCAGCGTCGCCGGGCGTGGCCAGCGCTGGATCTCCACTGACCATCGCCCAACGGATCTATGACTGCTACTGCGCGTTCGCGCAGCTTACCTTGGCGTTCCACAGCGCGAACATGCCACCCGGGTTCGGACGCCATCCCCAGATGTGCAGCGCCCACACGTTGAGCGGCGGCCCGAGCGCCGTGAACGGCTGACCGAGCAGGGTCGGCGGCGTCGCAGACAGCGAGAGCGGAACGATGTAGTCCACTCCGACCAGGTTCATCTGGCCATTCGGACCAGGCTCATACATCACGAGCTCGGGACGCAGGAGCTCGACGTTCGCGTCCACGAGATCCGGGTTCAGGTAGTGGAACCCTTGTGCGCCGTCCGGCGAGGCGGCACACCCTGCCGGGAACTGCACCGTGTATCCTCCACCGCCCTGCGCCGTGGGGCGGGTCGCGATTGCGATATCATGGAACCGCTGTGTGACTTGCTTCACCTGCGCGATGGCCTGCTTTTGAGCCGGCGTCAGGTCACCGTTGTTCGCGACGCGAATCATGCCGGCATGAGTGGCGTGGGCCGTGGACAGCTGGGCGGCTGTACTGGGTGCCTCCGGCGCGGGGGAACAGGCCGCGGTCAGGGTGACCGCAGCGCCTGCGAGGAACAGGTGACGCTGGCGCATGTCGAGCTCCGGGGTTGTGGGCCGAGAGTGAACACGAGAGAGCGAGGGGGCCAACCGGTAGAAGCCGAAAACGGCCCCGAAGTAGCTCATCGCTGCACGACCTTGCTTCGCCGTCGCGCCGCCGCGTATGATCTGCGCCCACGCGCTTTCCTGTCGCGCAACTACACCCGGCGCGTCGGAGCGCTCGGAGGCCGATGGCTCCCTCGCACGAGAACGGCTCGACCCGGTCGGACGACAACCCGCCGGCCTCGCTCGGCCCGGAGAACGAGGCGGGGAACGAGTTGGACGACGTGTTCCCGGCCGTCTATGAGGAGCTGAAGCGGGTCGCGCACCGCCAGTTACGCGGCGAGCGCACGGAACACACGCTCGGCACCACGGCGCTCGTGCACGAGGCCTATCTCGAGCTGGCGAAGCTCGATCACGTTCGGTGGCCGGGCCGCCCCTACATGCTCGCTGCCGCCTCGAAGGCCATGCGAAGGATTCTCATCGACTACGCGGTGGCGCGGCGCGCGCAGAAGCGCGGCGGGGGCTTGGGCGCCGAGCCGCTGGACGATGCGGTCGCCATGGCAATGTCACGAGGCGATGAGCTCCTGGCGCTCGACGAAGCGCTCGAGCGGCTCGCCGGCGTCAACGAACGATATGGCCGCGTGGTCGAGTGCCGGTTCTACGGCGGCCTGAGTGTCGAGGAGACCGCTGAAGCGTTAGGCACCTCGCCCGCCACGGTGAAGCGCGACTGGACCATCGCGCGCGCGTGGCTCAATCGCGAGCTGGACGACGGATGACCGGCGCCCCCACCGAGCGCTGGCGCCAGGTCGAGGAGTTGCTCGCGGCGGCGCTGGATCGCGAGCCGGCGGCCCGAGAGAAATTCCTCGATGCCGCGTGTGCGGGCGACAGCAATCTTCGTCGGGAAGTAGAGTCCCTGCTCGCGGCGCACGAGCGGTCGGGCGCGCTCGACCGACTCGCACCCGAGGTGGCGTCGATCACGGCGGAACTTCGCGGAGCGTCCGCGATGCTCGCCGGCCGTACGATCGGACACTATCAGGTGGTCGACCGGGTTGGCGGCGGCGGCATGGGAGTCATCTACAAGGCGCTCGATACGCGCCTCGGCCGCACGGTCGCGCTCAAGTTCCTCAAGCCGCGACTCGACGCCGACGCCTCGGCCTCGGAACGATTCCGCCAGGAGGCGCGTGCCGCCGGGGCGCTCGAGCACCCGAACATCTGCACGATCCATGACATCGGCGAGACCGATGACGGGCGCCTCTATCTCGCCATGCCGCTCTACGATGGGGAGACGCTCGAGCAGCGCATTGCGCGCGGGCCCCTCGCGATCGGCGACGCGACGGACATCGCCGTGCAGGTGCTGCGTGGGTTGGCGAAGGCGCACGGGCGCGGGATCATCCACCGCGACATCAAGCCGGCGAATGTGTTCGTCACCACGGACGGCGTCGTGAAGCTGCTCGACTTCGGCATCGCCAAGCTCGCGGACGTGTCGCTCACCGGTCCGGCATCGCGCCCGTTAGGCACCGTGGCGTACATGAGCCCGGAGCAGGCGCACGGCACGCCGGTCGATCACCGTACGGATCTCTGGTCGCTGGGCGCGGTGCTGTACGAGATGCTGAGTGGAAAGCGGCCGTATCCGCGGGGCGTCCCCGGAGCGACAGCCGAGGCGCGCGCGTCGGTGCCGGCGTCGTTGGTGGCCCAGCGGCCGGACGTCACGCCGGCACTCGAGCGGATCGTCATGAAGGCCCTCGAGCGGTATCCGGCGGATCGATTCTCGTCAGCGGACGAGTTCGCGCAGGCACTGATCGGAGTCGTTAGCTCGTAGTCGGTAGTCCTTAGCTACGACTCCCGACTACCGACTATTAGCTGAGTCGCGCCGTGAACCAACCTCCTCGCATGGTATCGCTCGATCAGGCATCCGAGGGCGACTCGGTGCTCTTGTCCAATCTCCTCGAGCTGTACATCCACGACATGAGCGAGGTGTTCCCACACGTTCAGCTCGGCCCCGACGGCCGGTTCGGTTACTCGCGACTGCCGCTCTACTGGTCCGAGCCGGATCGTCATCTCGCGTTTCTGATTCGCTGCGACGGCCGAGTCGGCGGCTTCATTCTGGTGACTCGCGGTTCGCCCGCCGTTCCCGATCCGGACGTCCTCGACGTGGGCGAGTTCTTCGTCCTTCGCCAGTACCGCCGCGCCCGCACCGGACGCGAGGCGGCATTTATGCTGTGGCATCGCTTCCCTGCTACGTGGGTCGTGCGCGTGCTCGAGAAAAACGCGGGTGCGCTGGCGTTCTGGCGTGACACGATCGCGACGTTCACCGGCGGAACCTTCAGTCAGACGCGGCTGACCAGGGAGCCTAACGACTGGCGGGTATTCTCGTTTGAGAGTAGGGCGCCGTGAAGCACTCGATCGCCCACGTCGCCCTGGTCGTGCGCGACTACGACGAAGCCATCGCCTTCTACACGCGGAAGCTTGGTTTCACGCTGGTCGAGGACACGTATCAGCCGGAGCAGGACAAGCGATGGGTCGTCGTGGCGCCAGCGGCGTCGAGCGGCACGACGCTGCTGCTCGCCCGAGCCTCGACGCCCGAGCAGGCGAAGTTCATCGGCAACCAGGCAGGCGGACGCGTGTTCCTCTTTCTGAGCACCGACGATTTCTGGCGTGACTACAACCGGATGACCGCAGCAGGCGTCCGGTTCGTACGGCCGCCTAACGTCGCGGCGTACGGCACGGTGGCGGTGTTCGAGGACCTCTATGGGAATCGATGGGACTTGATCGAATATGACGCACAGGCTCGCGTTTGACGGCAGACGACGCAAGCCTAGACGGCAGACGGTAGCGAACTGAAGACGGCAGACACCAGACGGCAGGTTGCCGAGGGCAGAGGGACCGTGTTCCTCTCCCATCTGCCGTCTGCTGTCTGCCGTCTACCGTCTTCAGTTGTCTGCCGTCTACCGTCTCCCACTACTCCACGACGGCGCGGACACATCCGCCTGGACCAACAACTTTACGTACATCCCTGCCGCCGCATGACCCGGCACCGCGCATGCGATCAGGAAACTACCGGGGCGGTCGGCCACGAACCGAAAGACCTCGCTCCGTCCATACGCGAGACCGGCTTCGGCATTCGCGCTCTCCGCGCCCGCGAAGACCGCCCCCGGCATTGTGAGCGGCATCGTGTCCCGGGCCGAGACCACACGTGCGGAATGCGGCGCTGCGTCTCCGTTTCGCAGACGAATCTCCACGGTCCAGCCTAACGGGACCACGAACGTCTCACCGCCGTTCGCTGCCGTGTTGAAGCTCATCGCGCGAGCATCCGCGTCGACGCCGATCCACGCCACGCGCTGCGCGCTGGAATAGGCGAGACGCGAGCTGACCCGCGTCGCGCTATCAGGCGGCCAGGCCTCCGTGCGATCCGCGTTCGGTGGCGGCGTCGAACGCTCGGCCGCCACCGCCGGCGCCGCGCGACCGCCTCCAAGGCCGAACACGAGCAGTGCGGATCCGCGGCTCGGAGAGTAGCGGCTCCCCGCGGCTACGACCGCAATGAACTGTTCGCCATCCATCTCGAAGCTCACCGGCGGCGCATTCACCCCCGCGCCACAGAAAAATTCCCACAGCGGGCGCCCAGTTCGCGCGTCGTACGCACGAAACCATCCGTCGTTCTCTCCCACGAACACCAATCCGCCCGCCGTCGCGAGAGCGCCGCTCCACAGCCAACCGGTGCGGCGCTGCCATGCGATCTTTCCGGTCGATGGACGGATCGCGCTGATGGTGCCGTACGTCGATTCCGCCGCGACAGGCGCCAGGCGTCCACCAGTCCACACCTCCCCTTTCTGCGCCTCCTGCTCGGCCCGCGTTAGGGTGAACACGAAGTGCATCCCGAGCACATACAAGAGACCGGTCGACGGCGAATAGGCGGAGGGCGGCCAGTTCGCACCACCAGCCGGACCGGGCGCCGTGACGATGCCTTCTTTTGTCGGCACGGCGAACATGTTGCGCTGGGGCACGAACGGCTCGGATCGACGAAGCAGACGACCGGTCGACGCATCGAGCACGTACACCCACCCCATCTTGCTCGGAACGAGCAGCAGCTTCCGATTCCCATCGGCCACGATGACGGGCGGCGTCGCGAGATCGTAGTCCCAGACGTCGTGAGGTACGGCCTGGAAGTACCAGCGCATCTTTCCGGTCGCGACATCGAGCGCCACGACCGATCCCGTGTACAGATTGTCGCCCGGGCGGTTTCGGCCATCATTGCTTGGCGCGGGATTTCCAACCGCGACGAACAGCGTTCCGGACTCCGCATCGAACGCGGGCTGTGCCCACACGGGTCCGCCGCCGGTTCGCCAGCTCTCGGCATACGTCGCCGAGTCTTTGCGCTCCTGTGCGATGTCGCGGCCGAGCGGTTCGCCGGTCGGCGCGGTCGGCGTCCACTTGCCCCACCAGCCCCCTTCGTCAGGCGAAGGGATCGCGTACCATCGCCACAATCGCGCGCCGCTCGTTTTGTTGTACGCGGTGACGCTTCCGCGCGTCGGGAATTCTCCACCCGATGTGCCGACGATAACCCGGTCGCCGACAATGACCGGCGCCATCGTTATGCTGTAGCCCGAGTCGGGGTCAGCGTTGACGGCTTCCCACCTGACTGAGCCAGTGCTCGCGTCGAGCGCGATGACACGCGCGTCGATCGTGCCGAGGAATACGGTGCCGTCCGACACCGTGACGCCGCGGTTCACGGGACCGCAGCATGGCCTCCCTTTCTCGACCGCCGGTTCGTATCGCCACAGTTGCTGCCTCGTTCGCAGATCGAACGCAGTAACGACGTTATAATCGGACGACACGTACAGACGGCCGTCGACGACGATCGGCGTCGCCTCTGCGCCTGAATTTGGATGCGCCATCTGCAGCTGCAGCAGCGCGCGCGGCGCGAGCCGAGCGACGTTGTTCGGGGTCAGCTGACGGAGCGGCGAGTATCGCTGGTTATAGTAGTCGCGACCGTTCTGTGGCCACTCGCCTGGCGCAGGCCGTTCGAGACTGCGTGGCGCCGCGTGTGGCGTGATCGAGGTTGTCGCGGTCGCCACCTGGGCGCGGGCGACAGATGGGAGCAGCGCGAGACTGGCGATGAGGCGAAGCCACATGGTCGATCGCTGGCGAAGTGTGCGCGAATTTGCAGCCTCGACGTGACGAGCCGCAACTTCGCGCCTTCCGTTGCGTAATTCACGTTGCGGCGTTCGGGCCCAGCGCTAACTTCGCGTCATTCCCTTCAATTTCGGAGAGCCGATGGACACGCACGCGAGCGACGGCAAGGAGGTGGGAACCTTCCTCGGCCTCACGTTCGGACTGAGCGCCATTTTCTGGGCCCTCATCATTTCCGGCGGCAGCCTCAGCGTGCACGGCGGGATCTATGTGTTCGCGCTCATGTGGTGCCCCGGCGTGAGCGCGCTCATCACCCGGCTCATCTACCAGCACAACGTGCGTGGCGAAGGGTGGGGACTCGGCCAGCCGCGCTGGTTGGCGCTCGCGTACGTGATGCCGATCATCTACGCGACCATCGTCTATGGACTGGTGTGGCTCTCCGGCCTCGGCGGCGTCGACCTGAGCCGGTTCAAGACCCCGGTCGTCACCTTCCTCCTCGCCGGGACGCTTCAGAGCATTGTCTCGGCAACAGGGGAGGAGCTCGGGTGGCGGGGCTTCCTCGTGCCGACGCTGGCGCGCAGCAAGTCGTTCAAGGTGGTGGCGCTGGTGAGCGGCGCCACCTGGGCCGGGTGGCACTTCCCGCTCATCATCGGCGCGGACTACAACGGTGGCACGCCTCCGTGGTATTCCGTGCTCTGCTTCGCCGTCATGGTGATCGCGATGGGCTTCCCGTTCGCGTGGCTGAGGCTGCGCTCTGGGAGCGTTTGGCCGGCGGCCATTCTGCACGCGTCGCACAACCTGTTCGTGCAGGCGTTCTTCGACCGTGTCACGGTGGACACGGGGCCGACAAAATGGCTGACGGGGGAGTTCGGCGCGGGGCTCGCGCTCGCGTTCATCGCGCTGGGCTGGATCTTCTGGCGGGCCCGCGCGTCGATCGAGGTGCCTAACGACTCCGGGGTGCTTCGCGATACCGCCTCGGCAACCTCGGAGCCGGTACCCGTCAGCCGCTGACGGGCGAAGTCGCTCGTTGCCGAATCGAATCGAGCGCTAACGCCACCGCCTCGTCGAGCGTGAGGTTGCGTCCCTCGCTGTATCCCCGGTCGAAGTCCGGGCCGGCGGCCGTGCGGACTCTGACGTGACACTGCTCGCGGTGCCTGCGCCAACCGCCGAGCGGCGCGCCGGCCTGCTCATTTTCGATTGCTCCCCACAGCCGGCCTGCAAGAGCGGCGTCGCCGCGCTGGGCCGCGATCGTAGCGAAGATCCCGACGTCGAAGACGCGACCGGGCCGATCGTGTGATACCTCGGCAAGGCTGAGGGAGTCGAGAGCAAGGGCTTCGGCATCATCGAGCCGATTCGCGAGCAGCGCCAGCATCGCCAGCTCCGCCAGCATTCCGCCCTCCCACCATCCGAAACCGCTTGCCTCGCGTGCGAGTGCGACGCTTCGGCGAAGGAGTTCGTGTGCCTTCTCCGGATCGCCAAGATCACGGGCGATGGCGCCCATCGTGCCAGTCGTCTGTGCCTGACCCCAGAGGTCGCCGTGTCTGCTCCGAATGTCGTGACTCGCTTCGACGAGCTCCCCGGCGAGGGCGAGCTCGCCCCGACGCATGGCCTGGATGCCCAGACGGTGCAGCAACGCGGCGCGGCCCAGCGCGTCGTCGAGCTCCTCGAAAAGCGCGAGGCTTCGCTCGTACAGCCGCGCGGCTGCCTCGTCGTCGCCCGCTATGTCAGTGGCGCTCCCGAACGCGCGTAACGCATGCGCGCGCGTATCCGCGTTGGCGCTGCCAGCGCCTGGGTGTTCGAACAACGCGCTGAACCAGCGCATCCCTTCTCGCGGATCCTGGGTGACCCAAAACATCTCCATCGCCGCGGCAATATCGAGGCCGAGCTCGATCGATCCACTCGCCAGCGCCCAGGCTAACGCGGTGCGCAGATTGTCCTGCTCGACTAGCGCGATCGAAAGTTGAAAGCCGCCGTGCCGAATCTTCCCTGCGCTCAGCGCCGCACTCTCGGCAACACGCAGGAAGAACGTCGCGTGACGGCGATGAGCATCCTCGGCGAACGGCGATTCATCCAGGCGCTCCAGCGCGTACTCGCGAATGGTCTCGAGCATGCCGAACCGCCCGCTGCCCCAACGTCGTACCAGGCTTTTGACGACGAGCGACTCGAGACGATCGAGGTCAGCGTCGCAGATGGCTTCCGCGGCGCCAAGCGTGAACGGGCCACCGAACACGGCCAGCCGGCGAAAGAGCGCCTGCTCGTCGGTCGTGAGCAACTCATCGCTCCACTTGATGGCCGATCGAAGCGTGCGCTGCCGGCTCGGCGCATCGCGCGAGTGCGACGCGAGGAGCGGCAATCGTCGCTCGAGTCGAGCCAGCAGCTCGTTCGGGTCGAGTAGCGCGACGCGAGCGGCTGCGAGCTCGATGGCGAGGGGAAGCCCGTCGAGCCGACGGCAGATCTCGGTCACGGCGGGTGTGGCCTGGAAGTCCGGCACGACGGCCTTGGCCCGCTGGGCGAACAGCGTCGCGGCGTCGGGGTCCGCGAGCGGCTCGACCGGGTAGCGATGCTCGGCATCGAGCTGGAGCGGTTCCCGGCTCGTGACCAGACAGCTCGCGTTAGGCGTTTCGGCCAGTAGCGCCGACACGGTCACCGCCGCATCGATCACCTGCTCGAAATTGTCGAGCAGCAGCAGCACACGCTTCTGACCGATGTGGCCGACGAGATCGCCATCGGTACCTAACGATGCCTTGATCGCCCCTTCCACGAGCGCCGGGTCGCGCAGCGCCTGCAGCGACACCCAGTATGTCCCGTCCGGAAAGTGATCCACGGATCGGGATGCGAGTTGAATCGCCAGGCGAGTCTTCCCGCTGCCGCCAGGGCCGGTGAGCGTCACCAGGCGATGCGCCCGCACGAGCGCACCCGCTTCCGTGAGCTCGCGCTCCCTGCCGACGAGCGGTGTCGGCGGAGCCGGGAGGTTGGTCGGCTTCGCCTCCGCAGCGCGCAACGCCTGAACGAAGTCGGAGACCGAGGCGAATCGATCCACTGGACTTTTCGCCATGGCGCGCTTCAGCGCCGCATCGACCGCCGCCGGGACCGCATCGCGAAACTGCCGCGCCGATGGAACCGGAGCCGAAAGGCACTTGATGAGCACCGCGCGCGGCGTCGGGCCGGTGTAGGGCGGCTCGCCGACCAGGAGCTCGTAGAGGACGCACGCCAGCGAATACACGTCGGTTCGCGCGTCTACCTCGGATTCGCCGGTTCCCTGCTCGGGGCTCATGTACTCCGGCGTGCCAATGCCGATGCCGGTTTCAGTCAGATGAGCCTCTCCGGCGGAGCGCGCAACGCGCGCGATGCCGAAATCCGAAATCAGCGCCTCACCCTCATGGAGCAGGATGTTGTCCGGCTTGATGTCGCGGTGGAGAATGCCCTGCCGGTGCGCGTACTCGAGCGCCGCGGCAACCTGCTCCGTGACGCGCAGCGCCCGCTCGATGGGTAGCTGCCTCTCGCGTGCAAGCGAGCCGCGAAGCGAATCGCCTTCGATAAAGGGCATGACGTAGTACAACAAGGACTCGGTCTGTCCCGAGTCGATCAGCGGCAGGATGTGTGGGTGGTTGAGGCGGGCGGCGATCTCGATCTCGCGCCGAAATCGCTCCGGTCCGAGGAACGCCGCGAGATCGGGCTTGAGGACCTTGATCGCGACGTTGCGGTTGTGCTTCACATCCTCGGCGAGATACACCGTCGCCATTCCGCCGCTGCCCAGCCGGCGCGTGACACGGTACCGGTCGCCTAACGCGGCCTCCAGCCGCGGCAGCTCGCTGTCGTCCATCGTGTCGCTATTCGAGGCCGAGGGTGGGGAGCGTCCGCGGGCGTGGCACACCGTCACGAGGGCCAAGCGCCACGGTGGAACTCCTCCTCAGGGGGAAGCCTGACCAGTCTACGACTGATGTACTACTCGTGCAAGCAACGTATTCAATGCCGGAAAACGCGACTTCATTGACAAACGACACGGGGGAGCATACGACAAGAGCACTCAACTCGCACGACGGGCCCATTCCATCGATGGGAGGCGCGTATGCTTCGTTCGTGGTTCCGGTTGATCTCCGTGGCCGTGATTACCGTCTTCGCCCTTCCTGCGTTCGCTCAGACGCCTAACGGCCGCATCACCGGGGTGATTCGCGACTCGTCAGGCACCCTCCGCGAAGGCGCTACGGTCCGGGCCACGAACACGTCCACCGGGGCAACACGAAGCGCGACGACGCGCGGAGACGGTGCCTATACCATCTCGGAGCTGGCGCCTGGCACGTACACCGTCTCGGCAGCGCTCATCGGATTCCGACGGGCGACGCAGGCCAACGTTTCGGTCCAGGGCGACGCGACGGTCAACTTCACACTCACCGCGCTTCCGCTGCAGGCGATCACCGTCACGGCGACGCTGCGCGAGGAGGAGCTCTCCGAGGTCCCGTTTTCCATCGCCGCGCCTACCGCGAAGGATCTCCGCCAGCGTGGCGCGGAGAACATCGAGGAGATCGCCGCCAACGTGGCCGGGTTCAGCGTGCAGAACCTCGGCCCTGGACAGAGCCAGGTCGCCATCCGCGGCGCGTCCGCCGGCCAGATCGCGCGTGACCAGCCAGGTGTGAAGGAACAGGCCGGTGTCTACCTCGATGACACGCCGGTATCGCTCTCGTTGTTCACGCCCGACCTCGATCTCTTCGACGTGTCACGCGTGGAGGTGCTGCGCGGTCCCCAGGGGACATTATTTGGATCGGGCTCGCTCGCCGGGACCGTGCGCTACATCTCGAACCAGCCGGAGCTCGGGCTGCGCAGCACGTTCGGCGAAGTCGGGTCGAGTCAGATCCTGGGTGGCGGCTTCGGTGCCAACGTGAAACTCGGCGGGAACCTCCCGATCGGCGACAAGGCGGCGGGACGCGTGGCGCTCTATTACAACCAGCTCGCCGGCTACATGGACGCCGTGCAGCCCAACCTCACGCTCAAGAAGAACGTCAACAGCGGATCGCGCACGGGGCTCCGGGCGGCCGTGCAGTACGCGCCCAATAGTCACTTCAGCATCACGCCCCGGATCGTGTACCAGACCGTTCGCACGAACGGATGGAACCGCATCGACGACTACAACATCCTCGCCAACCCATACACAACGACGCGCCCCGCTGTAACGTTAGGCAAGCGCGAGCTGTTCACGCAGATCCCCGAGCCGTTCACCGACAACTACACGCTGGGCGACGTGAACCTCAAGTACGACTTTGGCAAGGTGAACCTGACGTCGATCACATCGTACAGCTACCGCGACATCCTCGTGGTGCGCGACGCGGGTGCGCTCACCTCCAGCATCACCGGCGGCAGCATCGGCAAGCCGGAAGAGGTGTACACACTCAACGCGCCGCTCAATGACGCGACCCACACGCACGTCGCGACGCAGGAGCTCCGGCTCTCGGGAAGTACCGACCGCTTGCGGTGGCTCGTCGGCGGGTTCTTCAGCAAGGTGCTTCGGGACTACGGCCAGACGCTCCTCGTGTCCGGCTACGAGGCCGCGACGGGTACTCCGACAGAAGGCCTTCGCGCCCCGAAGGACGTCCTGTTCTTCTCCGACCTCGCGTACGATCTCAAGCAGTCCGCCCTGTTCGGTGAAGCGACGTTCAGCCTGACGGACAAGCTCAATGTCACCGCGGGCCTTCGGTACTACGACTTCACTGAAGACCGCCAACAGGTGTTCGACGGCATCTTCGCAAACGACAGCACGGGGAAGTTGTTGGTGTCCACGCCCGGAAAAACCAGTGCGGACGGCCTCGCGCCTCGCTTCATCGTGAGCTACAAGGCCACCCCAACCCTGACGCTCAACGCGCAGGCGTCGCAGGGATTCCGCCTCGGCGGCATCAACGACCCGCTGAACGTCCCGCTCTGTACGGCGCAGGACCTCGCGACGTTCAGCGGCCGCGATTCGTGGGACAACGAGACGGCGTGGAACTACGAGCTCGGAGCGAAGTCGACCTGGATGGGTGGCCGCGCCTCGCTCAACGTATCGGGGTTCTACATGGACATTCGCGATCTGCAGATGATCGTCACCGCCGGCTCGTGCTCGTCGCGCCTGGTGTTCAACACACCCAAGGCGATGAGCGCGGGGGCCGAGATCGAGCTGACGGCCGCGCCTAACAAGTACTTCGACTTCGCCCTCTCCGGCACATTCAACCAGGCCGAGCTGCGGTCGACGCTGACCTCGACGGATACGGCTGGGGTGGTGACCGTCGTATCGGGCATCGAGGACGGCAACCGGTTGCCTAGCGTGCCGGAGCTCCAAGTTGCCGCGGCGGTGACGTTCCACAAGCCACTCAAGCGCGGCGCCGACGGTTTCTTCACCACGACGTACAATCACGTGGGCAATCGGTACACCCAGATCGACGACGAGGCGGCGGGGTTCGGGACGGTCAACCTCAACTCGTTCGCGCCGAACTCGATCGGCGGGCCGTTCACGCAATCCACGTTCACGTTCAACCCACTGCTTCCCGCATACGACCTCGTCAACTTGCGCCTTGGCGTCACCCGGGCGAGCTGGGAGGCGGCGCTGTTCCTCAACAACGTCACGGACGAACGCGCGCTACTCGCACTGGACCGTGAGCGTGGGACGCGGGCGCGTGTCGGCTATCTGACGAATCAGCCTCGGACGTTAGGCCTGAGCCTGTCTTTCAACTACTGAGCGAGAAGGACCAATGGGGACCAGGGACTGGGGACTGAACGACAGGGACATCGGGACTGGGGACTCGGGACTCGGCCAGGGCGGGAACCGGGAACGGGGAACCGGGAACCGAGCCGCCTCATCGAAGCCACTGTTCCCGGTTCCCGGTTCCCAGCAACCGCCGAGTCCCCAGTCCCGAGTCCCCAGTCCCCATCAGTCCCCAGTAACGCGTCGCCGATTCGTCGCGTCGGCAGTTGCGGCCCCGTTCGTGTTGCGGTTCGGGGCGCGACGACTGGCCGCGGACCACGTCGTGGTGATCGGGGCGGGCGCGTTCGGCGGCTGGACAGCGCTCACGCTCCTGCGCGCCGGGATGCGGGTGACGCTCGTGGACGCGTGGGGCGCCGGGAATTCGCGGGCCTCGTCAGGCGGTGAGACGCGCGTCATCCGCACCGTATACAACGGCAACGCGCTGTACAGCCAGATGGCCGCACGCGCCTTCACGCTCTGGCGTGAGGCCGAGCAGCAGTGGAAGCGGCAGGTACTGTTTCACACCGGCGCGCTCTGGATGTGCGAGACGGATGACTCCTACGTCCGCCGCTCCATCGAGCCGATGAAGGCCGTTGGGCTTTCGGTGGAAGAAATGACGCCGAGCGAGGCGGCGAGACGGTATCCGCAGATGGGCTTCCGTGACGTGCGCACGGCGTTCTTCGAGCCGGAGGCCGGGTACCTCACGGCGCGAGTCGCCTGCGAGCTGGTCCGCGAAACGGTCGTGCGCGAAGGCGGGACGTACAAGCAGGCATCGGTTCGCCCGGCCACAGGCACCGGTGGCCGCCTAACGCGCGTCACGCTGGCGGACGGCGGGACGCTCGACGCCGACGCGTTCGTCTTCGCATGCGGCCCGTGGATGGGGAAACTCTTCCCGGACGTCGTTGGCCGGCGAATCGTCGCGACACGACAGGAGGTCTTCTTCTTCGGGACGCCAGCCGGGGATACCCGGTTCGACTCCGGCACGCTACCCGTGTGGGTGCATGTGGGGGAGCGACTCGTCTATGGCATTCCCAACCACGAGCGGCGTGGCCTCAAGCTCGCGGACGATACCGCCGGACCCGAGGTCGACCCGACGACGCAGCAGCGCGTGCCCAGCACCGAGGGGATCGCGCGGGCGCGCACGTTCGTCGCCAATCGCTTCCCCGCCCTGGCGGATGCGCCGATCGTCGAGGCCCGCGTGTGCCAGTACGAGGCGTCGACGGACGGGAATTATCTGGTGGATCGACACCCCCAGCTCGAGAACGTGTGGCTCCTGGGCGGCGGTTCCGGGCACGGGTTCAAGATGGGACCTGCATTCGGCGAGCACGCCGCCGGAGTGATTCAGGGAAAGGCCGCGGTGAACCCGTTGTTTGCGTACGCGCGTCTCAAGCCGCGACCATAGTGACGGAGTCAAGCATCCAGAACCCAGGGGTCGACCGCATGAGCGAAATGAGCAGCATACTGGGCATCCCTCCATGCCACTCACGACTCCTCGCGCAACGAGCTGATTGAAAGGGGAACGGCCTTTCGGGATAGTAGCGTCCCGAGCGGCAGTGCCCCTTTCTCATTTCGGCTCGTTGTGAGCGGTAGCTTCCCGATAGAGTTCGATGCAAAGCATGTTGCTCATGCCGCTCATGCGGTCGACCCCCGGGTTCTGGATGCCAGAAAAGCACGGTAGATCCTCTCGACAGAGCCCTTTGTCAGGGGATGACAACCGGATCGCTTGGGATGACAACCGGATCGCTCAGGATGACACCATGCTGACCATGCGTGTGGCCGCCTGGGCATGTCTCGCAATTGCCATGGTAACGGCGCCATGCCGGAGCCAGGGCAAAGCTACGCCGGAGCGGCGCGCCACGGTCGAAGCGTGGGTCACAACCGCGGACAAGGCGAAGCTGCTGGCGCGCACGCCTAACGTGCCACTCGCAAGCGGCGAACAACAGGGCATAGCGACCACCATCGAGGTGGATACCGCCATCACCTACCAGGAGATGGTCGGTTTCGGCGCCGCGATCACCGACGCGTCGGCATGGCTGATCCAGACGAAGCTCTCGCCCAGCCAGCGCGAGGCGCTGCTGCAGGAGCTGTTCGGGCGAGCCAACGGCATCGGGCTCAGCTTCACGCGCCTGACCATCGGCGCCTCGGACTTCTCCCGCACGCACTACACGTTCGACGACGTGCCGGCGGGCGAGACCGACTCGACCCTCGCCCACTTTTCGATCGACGCCAATCGAGCCGACGTGCTCCCCGTCGTGAAACGGGCGCTCGCGATCAACCGCGATCTTCGCGTCATGGCCTCACCGTGGAGCGCGCCGGCGTGGATGAAAACGACGGGCAGCCTGATCAAGGGCACCCTGCGGGTCGAGGCCTATCCGGCGTTCGCTGACTACCTGCGTCGGTACGTGCAGGCGTATCAGGCCGAAGGCGTTCCGATCTTCGCGATCACCCTGCAGAACGAGCCGCACTTCGAGCCGGAGAACTATCCGGGCATGCGCCTAACGCCGGCGCAGCGTGCGAGCCTCATCGGGAACTACGTTGGCCCGCTGTTCGACCGTGCCGGCATCGCGACGCGCATTCTCGATTGGGACCACAACTGGGACGAACCCGAATCGCCACTCGCTGTGCTCGAGGACTCGAGCGCTCGACGCTACGTGGCCGGCGTGGCGTGGCACTGCTACAACGGCGACGTCGCGGCGCAGACGCCCGTACATGACGCGTTTCCGGAGAAGGAGGTGTACTTCACGGAATGCTCCGGTGGCCAATGGGCGCCCAACTGGGCCGACAACCTCGTCTGGTACACGCGCACGCTGATCATCGGGTCGACCCGAGGCTGGGCGAAGGGCGTGCTCCTCTGGAACCTCGCGCTCGACGAGTCGCACGGACCACACCTGGGCGGGTGTGGTGATTGCCGCGCTGTGGTCACGATCGATTCGAGGACCGGGGCGATCACGCGAAACGAGGAGTATTACGCGCTCGCGCATGCGAGCCGTTTCGTGCGTCCGGGCGCGAAGCGGATCGCGTCGACGACGGGCGTTGACAGCCTCGAGACGGTTGCGTTTCGCAACGGCGACGACGGGTCGACGGTGCTGATCGTGGTGAACACTGGCAAGCTCGGCCGCACATTCGCCGTACGATCCGGCGGTCGGTCGTTTGGATTCACGCTATCGCCTGGAGCAGTCGTCACGTTTCGGTGGCAGTGATCACGCTGGACAAGCCGCGGTTCCTTGCAGCGTTCGTGGTTGTTCGTTGGTAGATTTGCGCCGTCGAGTTGCGTGAAGGGCATATGGTTGCAGTCCGGCGGAACGTCGTGTCAGTCGTCGCGGCCGTGAGCGTGGGCGCATCGCTCGCGTGCGGGCCGAGTGAACCCGCGCACGCGCGCGCCGCCCCTCGGCGCACCGACACCCAACGCATGGCGGACACGCTCGCGATCCTCAGCGCGAGAGCGGTGACCGAGCCGATGTCGAATCCGTTTCTCAATCACGCGCGCGCGCAACGCTTGAGAGTGTCCATCGCGGCGGAAGGAGGTGGACCGGAAACGTTCAACACGCGCCACTGGCTCGCGGACGAGCTGCTCAA
>Ga0207706_10000662_pt1 | contig 36264 bp, 32 predicted proteins | sample KBSC53metaG_FD_184318 | JGI IMG/M metagenome (GOLD analysis project Ga0207706, IMG submission 184318) | Corn rhizosphere microbial communities from Kellogg Biological Station, Michigan, USA - KBS C5-3 metaG (SPAdes) (version 2) | ecosystem: Host-associated > Plants > Roots > Rhizosphere > Soil ... | reverse complement strand
AGGTAAAAACTGCCGTATTTTCCCCGGAGCGGTTGTATCGGCTCCTCCCCAGGATTTGAAATATAAAGGCGAACCCAGCACAGTAACCGTAGGCGACAATACAACCATCCGCGAATGTGTAACGCTGAACCGTGGTACAGCATTAGATAAAAACACCACTACCATAGGCAGCAACTGCTTACTGATGGCTTATGTGCACGTAGCCCATGATTGTGTGATAGGCGATAATGTGATCATTGCCAACTCGGTACAGTTAGCCGGTCATATTAATGTATATGACTATGCGTTTATTGGCGGAACATCAGCAGTTCATCAATTTGTTGAGATCGGTACGCACAGCATGATCTCCGGCGGTTCGTTGGTACGTAAAGACGTTCCTCCGTTCACTAAAGCTGGTCGTGAGCCATTGTCTTATATCGGTATCAACTCAGTAGGTCTGCGCCGCAGAGGTTACTCAGCTGCTACCATTAACGAAATACAGGAAATTTATCGTATCATCTTCCTGAAAAAATACAACGTAACTAAAGCGCTGGATATCATCGAAGCCGAATTCGCACCCACTGTCGAGCGCGACGAGATCGTTAACTTCGTCTCGAACTCGCAGCGTGGTATTATGAAGGGATTCGGTATTTAATGTCAGAACCTGAATTTTTAGAATTAAGGAATTGCCAGAATTCTTAAATACTAAATGATTTATACGAGTTAAATTCTGTTAATTTTAAAATTCGGGAAATTCCGGTTCAGACAAATGAAGATCACCCTCCAGAACATAGGCCGCCGCTTTAACCGCGACTGGATATTCAGGAACATCGACTACACTTTTACTTCGGGTGAAACTTACGCGATACTCGGACCTAATGGCTCTGGTAAATCCACTTTGCTGCAGGTTTTGAATGGAAGTTTAGCTCCTTCAACCGGTGATATCAAATATTTTTTAAATGATAGTTTGCTTGAAGTGGATACCGTTTTTAAACAGGTTAGCCTTGCAGCCCCTTATCTGGAGTTGATAGAAGAATTTACGATGGATGAGATGACCGACTTCCATTTTAAATTCAAATCCTATCGCGCTGGTATGAACAAAGATGCGGTGATCGATCTGCTTAACTTAAAGGGCGGGCGAAATAAGATGATCAAATATTTTTCGTCTGGGATGAAGCAGCGCCTTAAACTGGCTTTGGCCTTTTGCTCGGATACGCCTATGCTAATGCTGGATGAGCCGACCTCCAACCTCGACACACAGGGTGTAGATTGGTACCTTAATTTGGTTCAGCAATTTGCAGCCGATCGTCTTACCATCATCTGCTCTAATCAACTCCACGAATACAGCTTTTGCAGACATCAATTGAATATTTCGGATTATAAGAAATAGGGATTTCAATGACCCCGGCGGGTCAAATGTTGGTAGCAACGGAACAGGTTGCATACCTATGGCATGCTAAACCGTTTAATTATTTTTTTCTACCAACATTTTGCGCCGAGGGCGCATGATCTGTTTTGTCATTTAGAATCAATCACCCTTCATCACCCGGCATATACTCCAGCTTACGCTGAAAATATTTATCCCAGCTGTTTTGCTGCGCGCGGTTGGTCATGTGTTGAGTATCCTCGTCGTAATCCTGGTTTAGCTGCTTGTATTTGGCATCGATCCGGTCGAATATCTGCTGCGCTTCATACTGGTAATTTGCGTCGAAGACCGTCTTTCCTACTTCACGCAATAATTCCTGCTGCTCCAGGTAGGCGATGATATAATGGCCTTGTTCGTGTTTTAAAACCTCAGAGAGCATTTCGGATGAGGTGATATTCCCTTTATCCATCCACGAACGATCGCGGTTTACTTTTAGGTTGATATTAAAGTAGAGCTGGTAATAGCCGTTTCTTTTATATGCCTCGTATTTAAAATCTATACTGCAATTGGTATAGGCTATCACGCCCGAATTGTGATGGGGCACTCCTCCAAAATCATTAACGGTCAGCGAACGATATGCCTGGGCATGAACTACCAATTTGCATGCGCAGAGCAAAGCCACGCATAACACCCTCCTAAATATCAACCTCATGTATTAAAGTAAAATTTTTACTTTTTGACTTTGTCCTGGCTCAAAAGGTTTAAGCTCATTACTTCTTTCATCGTACGCTCCATCCCTTCAACCGAACCATCCAAAAAGATAATGTTCCCCTGCGAATGCTCTGCAAAATGTTTAACGGATTCCGTCCACATCGTAAACAGGATCACTGAAGTATCCATATGAGCAGCTTCCATCTCTTTTGCAGCGGCCGTCATACCCTTTGCCACCTCCTCACGGAACAAGGCTATACCCTGACCTCTCAATTGTGCAGCCTGGCGCTCAGCCTCAGCAGCGATCTTTATCGCATTACCTTCGGCCTCCGCAGCTTTTGTTTTGGTGATCAGTAAGGCCTGACCTTCATTTTCAGCTGCAGCCTTCAGGTTATTAGATGCGACCACCTGGCTCATCGACTTCATTACTGCGTCATCAAAGGTGATGTCGTTCAATTGCAAATCCTGCAAATGATAGCCCCACGCTTCCAATACGGTATCCAGTTGCTCTTTTACGTGCTCCACAATATCTTTTCGCAGTATCAGCACATCAGCTTGCTTTTTCGTAGCCACATATGCTCTTATCGATCCTTCAATTGTACGTATAAGTGCCTGCATCAGGTTACGTTCATCAACAAATTTAAATGCCACATTTTTGATGGTTTCCTCACCCTGGTCGAGTACCGAATAAAGCAGCATCGCCTTAAAGTAAACATTGGCCTGATCCAGCGTCACGGCCTGGAACTCCAGCTCGACAGAACGGTTTTGGATGGATATACGTGAATATATCTGTTCTACAAGAGGCAATTTCAGATTAAGCCCCGGCTTGAGTATGCGGCGGTATTTGCCAAAGACGGTAACAACGGCAATAGTGCCTTGTTTTACGGTCACAAATGATGAGAAAAATACAATAACTCCAATAAAAATAATGATATAAAATGTTATCTGCGCAGCCATAATGAATGTTTTAGGTCAACTAAATATAGGTTTTTATTTTTTGGTGCGCTATTTGTTTTTATAATTCGCAGTAAACCAACATCTACCAAAATCATGAACTTAAAGCGCACCTTCGGGGCCATATTGACCGTATTGGGAATTGCCGGATTGATTTATACCGGCGCCAATATCATCAATCACGCGGCCCATTTCACCACCCTTACCGTGGTAGGAATTATTTCGTTATTGTTTTTCTTTGCAGGAATAGGATTGGTAAAGACTACGGCTGATCAGACCAAATAAATCCTGGAATCTTCAATCATTCAAACTGATCTGTCCGTCGGTTGCGATGTTCAACCCTGATTCCGGAAAATCGGACTCGGTGAGGGTTTTGATACGTTGTACTACTCCATTGGCAGTATCACGGGATAAACCGCTTTCATGTGTCTGACGGAATGCAATGATATTGCCGTTCAGAAATTCACCCTTTTTATTGAGGTATACTTTTAATAGCGGCGCCATGCCACAAACGCCGGCTACACTTACACTCTTATAGGTACAAAAATTACCGAGGCTATAGGCTATCAGTCGCCCTTTATAGGTTTCTAACGCACGGCTAACATGCGGACCGTTCCCCAACACTATATCTGCGCCGGCATCGACAGCATTGTGGGCAAACTGGTGTACGTCGCCACGCTTAGCATTTAAAAAAGATTCCATTTTGAAAGGCACATGCTCATATTGTGCCCCTTCTGCACCGCCGTGAAAGGATACGATCACCACATCACATTGCTGTTTAAGATTGCTGATGATCCGTCTTTGATTAACTGAATCCAACAGTTGCACCGTACGGGCATTTGGTGCAAATGCACAGAAGCCATATTTAACCCCATTAAGCTGAAAGAGGGTAACCGGGCAAGTTTCCAGCCCGGCATAATGGATACCATTATCAGCCAATGTTTTGGTAGTGCTTGTACAGCCCTGGTTATTGAAATCTGTAATATGATTGTTAGCTACACTGAGCAGGTTAAATCCTGCACCTTTCAATACCCTGCCGTATTGGGTAGGCATGCGGAACAGGTAGGCCGTTTCGAGTTTCTTTTTATTAGTATCCGGCATGCCCGAATCCAGTAGCGTGCCTTCCAGGTTACCGAATACCACATCGGCCCCTTCAAAATATTTTCGTGCTGATTTAAAGCTGCTTTTGGCGCTATCGGCTGGTAGTTTACTGCTATCGGGGTAGGATGATCCCAGCATGATGTCGCCCACAGCGGCTATGCAAATGGTATCGTGCAGATTATCACTTTTCAGCCCCGGGCCATCAGATTTCTTTGGTTTTGATTGATGATTAATGGCGTTGCTATTGGCCACAGACGATGCCTGCTCGCAGCTTTGTGCCAGCATCATCACCATAAACCCCATAAAAACCCAATCAAAAAAACGCATTACCAAAAAAAAATCCTTCCGGTTAAGAAAGGATTCGTATCAATTATAAAAATCTTTATTGCTTGTCTGAATCGTCAGAAGTATCGCCGGTACCTACATTCGTTGTCCCATCCGGTGATGCTTCCAATTCTTTCTTGAACACATCCAGCAAACGACCGCCTTTATAAAAATAGCGGTTGTAATAACCGCCGTCCAAACTGCTGATGGCTACACCACGTGACGAAGCGTGTGCAAACTTGCCATCGCCTAAATAAATACCAACGTGGCTAATACTGCGGCTGTGAATTTTAAAGAAAACCAAATCGCCCTGCTGCAAATCATCTTTGCTTACAGGATTAACCATGCTGAAAATATCACGCGAATTACGTTTGATAGTCAGGTTGAAAACTTTGCTGTATAATTCTTTTGTGAAAGCTGAGCAATCAATGCCTTTGCGCGTGCTGCCGCCAAAGTGGTAAGGAGTACCTACCCAGTCGTATACAAATTGAAAAAGCTTGATATTGGAGGTTGTTGACACCGCAACACCCATTATTTGAGAGAAATATTCTTTAATAAGGCCGTCCTGTTCTTCGTTGGGCTTATCGGGGGTTTGGGCCGTACTTGTTTTTGTTTGCGCCTGCGATGCTATAACACTCAGACACAATACAATAGCCAGGATAAATTTTTTCATTTAATCTTTAGTCTTTGTTGTTTTTTAGGGGCAACAAGTGCTATTTTTTATGAGTTATTAACATTCGGTGACGTGCAAAACTATCTTAATTTTTGATAATTACAAATTTATGACACCTTTTTTTAAATTCTCATAATACTGTTATACGTAATAAAAATCAAAATGGTTACTACATTAAGTAATTTAACTATTTGTTTAACAATCAGATAGGTATACTTCCGGCTAAATTTTATCACTTAATAAATTCTTCACAACAAATTCGTTGCAGTTTCGATTTTTTCAAGGATATAATTAGATTTGCGCTTCTTAATAGAAAGAGAGCTTTTACACACATGAGTTCAATCGAAATAATGAGTTCAATCGAAATAAACAAAGACACTTACCTGATGTGGTATGAGTCTATGCTGCTGATGCGTAGGTTCGAAGAGAAATCTGGTCAGCTATACGGTCAGCAAAAGATACGTGGGTTTTGCCACCTGTACATCGGTCAGGAAGCTGTGCTTGCCGGTGCTATGTCGGTATTGAAACATGAGGACAGCATGATCACTGCTTACCGCGATCACGCGCACGCCCTGGCAAAAGGTACATCACCTAACGCTGTAATGGCCGAGCTGTATGGTAAAGCCACCGGTTGCTCAAAAGGCAAAGGCGGGTCAATGCACATGTTCGATAAAGAAAATAACTTTTACGGTGGTCACGGTATCGTAGGCGGTCAAATCCCGCTGGGTGCCGGTATCGCGTTTGCCGAAAAATATAAAGGCACCGACGCTGTGTGCTGCACTTATATGGGCGACGGCGCCGTTCGCCAGGGTGCATTGAACGAGACCTTTAATATGGCTGCCCTTTGGAAATTGCCGGTGATCTTCATCTGCGAAAACAACGGTTATGCCATGGGAACCTCGGTTGAACGTACTACTATCCAAACAGACATTTATAAATTAGGCTTACCATACGGTATCCCTTCATCACCTGTTGATGGTATGGATCCTGTTGCTGTTCACAACGCGATGGACGAAGCTGTTTCCCGCGCACGTGCCGGTGAAGGACCAACCTTCCTGGAGATGCGTACCTATCGTTATAAAGGTCACTCTATGTCTGACCCTCAGAAATATCGTACCAAAGAAGAGTTGGAAAGCTACAAAGCCAAAGACCCTATAGATGCAGTAAAAGCTGAGATACTGGAAAAGAAATACGCCGACGAGAAATGGTTTGAGGAAATGGACGAGAAGATCAAAGCCATTGTAGATGAGTCTGTACGTTTCTCTGAAGAGTCGCCATGGCCTGAGGCATCAGAACTATACACCGATGTGTATGTTGAGCCGAACTATCCTTTTATTAGGGACTAATATTATCTAATCTTAAAAACACTATACAACTAATAGTATGGCCGAAGTAGTAAAAATGCCAAAGATGAGCGATACCATGACCGAAGGGGTATTGGCCAAATGGCATAAAAAAGTTGGTGACCAGGTGAAATCAGGCGATGTATTGGCCGAGGTGGAAACTGATAAGGCCACAATGGATTTCGAGTCGTTCCAGGACGGCACCTTATTATATATAGGTGTAGAAGAAGGTAAGGCTGTTCCGGTTGATACGGTGATCGCTGTTTTAGGCAAAGCCGGTGAAGATTATAAATCAGCCCTGGAAGGTGCCGGAAATGGTGCTGCTGCCCCTGCTGAGAAGAAAGAAGCAGCTCCGGCTGTTGAAGATAAAAAACCTGCCGCTGCACCAGCTCCAAAAGTTGATACTTCCAAAATCCCCGCTACCGTCATCCGCATGCCTTTGCTGAGCGATACCATGACAGAGGGCGTTATACAAAAATGGAACTTTAAAGTAGGTGATAAAGTAAAGGCCGATGACTCGCTGGCCGACGTGGAAACCGACAAGGCGACCATGGAGGTTGTGGGTTACGAAGCCGGTACCTTATTATATATAGGTGTAAAAGAAGGCGAAGCCGCTCCTGTAAATGGCATCATCGCTATTGTAGGTAAAGAAGGAACGGATATTACTCCGTTGCTGCAAGATGGCGGCGGTAGCGAAGCCCCTCGCGGCGAAGCTGCACCAACTGCTGAAGCTGCCCCTGCAGAAACCCCTTCAACTAACACAACTGCTGAAACCTCTTCAACCAGCGACGATAGTCGGGTAAAAGCATCGCCGTTAGCGCGCAAAATTGCACGCGAAAAAGGCATTAACCTGAACGATGTAAAAGGCACAGCCGAAGGCGGCCGTATCATCAAGAAGGATGTTGAAGAATTTACACCATCTGCCAAACCTGCTGCTACAAGCGCACCTGCTGCCGATACTTCAAAAGCTGAAAAAGCAGTGGTTATCCCGCAATACGTTGGCCAGGAAAAATACACAGATAAGCCGCTTACCCAGATGCGTAAAACCATCACCCGCCGCTTGTCTGAAAGCTTTGTGATACCGCACTTCTACCTCACCATTTCGGTGGATATGGACCAGGCTGTTGCCGCCCGTACCAAAATGAACGAGGTGGCACCGGTTAAACTATCCTTCAACGACCTGGTATTGAAAGCCTGCGCCGTAGCCCTGAAACAACACCCTGTGGTGAACTCCTCATGGATGGGCGAGAGCATCCGCACCAACGAGCATGTGAACATTGGCGTAGCTGTAGCGGTTGACGAAGGTTTGCTGGTACCTGTTGTTCGTTTTGCCGATGGTAAATCGCTTAGCCAGATATCAGCCGAGGTGAAAGACTTTGCCGGTCGTGCTAAAGCTAAGAAGCTGCAACTACCCGAGATGGAAGGCTCAACCTTCACCATCTCTAACCTGGGCATGTTCGGCATCGACGAGTTTACCGCCATCATCAACCCTCCGGGAGCCTGCATACTTGCCGTAAGCGGCATACAGCAGATACCGGTAGTGAAAAACGGCGCCGTAGTACCAGGCAACGTCATGAAACTAACCCTCACCTGCGATCACCGCGTAGTAGACGGCGCAACAGGCGCAGCCTTCCTGCAAACCCTGAAAGGATTGTTAGAGGAGCCTGTTAGAATTTTGATTTAATCAAGACCGGAAGTCGGGAAGACCGAAAGTCCGCAAGAATATAAAGCGACGGGTTAAGAGCCTGTCGCTTTTTTTGTTGGCGATTATCAAACTATGTCATTGCTGCGAGGAACGAAGCAACCGCTCAGGCCGTTCATCGCAATGATGTTTGGCGTGTTCCGTCCGTTCTTTATTTTTGTAACGATGGATAGCGAACAGCCCCTACGAGCTAGTGAGGAAGCAGGAATGAATCCCAAAAATTTCTAACTTTATAAAAACCTACTTTATGCATCTTAGAATATTCCTTTTGTTTGCAATACTGACGTTTAGTCATCGGCTGTACGGCCAAAATGCAGATAGTGTGCGCTATATGGATGGTCTGATCGCTAAACGGAATACTGAAAAGTTAACCGGCCGAATCCCAACCTATTACTCTTCAGGTTTTCGCGAAAGAGCTGTTACATTACAAAAAGCATTTCAGGGAGCGGCGGCTTATTATGAGCAGGTTTATCATAAAACCTTTCATTTAAAATTAGCGGTGCTCGACTCGGCCCAATGGCTCAATGAGCGGGTGCCATGGGGATTTCTGTCTTATGAACATGGATGGGCCGCTATCCCGGCGCAGATAAGCTACTCAGACCTACTTCACATTTACGGCATTACAGATAAAAAAGCACGGCTTGATAGTTTGCTTCGGAATAATCATATCAGTGAACAGCAATTGTTATCTTCAGTGTACCTGGTTTATGCACTTCATGAACTCGGTCACTACTTCATTAATGACTTAAACCAATGCGATGTGCCGGACATGTTTGCAAATGAACTGATAGCAACCTACTTTTCTTACAATTACTTTGAACTGATACACAGCCACGACCTGCAAGTCCTGAAAAAATTTTCTCAGTTCATTTCAAAGAACTACCCGGCGAGCTATCGGCAAATAGATGCAATGGATAAGCTTTATATGAGGATGCCAATTCAAAACTTCAAATGGTTTCATTGCAACATTGTACTGCTCTCTGATCAAATTCATAGCCGTAATAGTGGCGAGTTTATTGGCTGGTATTTGAAAACCTTCGCTAAAGACAAAACCAAAAAACGTTCAACGGCTCAGGTCATCACCCTGCTCGACAAAAAAACAAACGGGATTATTGGGAAGTGGGCTGCCAATCTAAGCCGTTAGGCTCTCCCACCCGTCGTTGCGAGGCGCAAGTCTGCCTGTCGGCAGACAGGGCGGGCAGTGCTGGCCACGCAACGAAGCAATCTCCGACTATACAGGGCGAAGGGAAGGTGTAGAACCTGCATAGCCGCTCTACTAATCGGGGATTGCTTCGTCGCTCACTCCTCTCAATGACGGTTTATCCAAACAAATCCAACCCCTCCGTTGTACCATTAAAAAATCATCCAATTATGAAATGGTTCGGAGGTCAGGAAAGCGACGACGTTGAAGAAGGCAGCAACAGCGGCGGTGGTCGCGGGCTGGTATTTGGCGGTGGCATAGTAGGTATCATAGGCCTGTTGATCTATATTTTCACAGGAGTTAACCCATCGCAATTATTAAACAACATTGGTCAGAACAATACCGCTCAGCAAACCAATATGCAGCAGGTAAGCGGTCCCGAGAGCGAGGCTAAAAAATTCTCGCGTGTAGTATTCCAGGGTACCACCGTGGTGTGGGATAGCCTGTTCAGAGCCATGGGCCGAACCTATACACACCCCATCCTGCACTTTTACACCGGGCAGGTTGATGCAGGCTGCGGATTTGCTACTGCTGCTACCGGGCCGTTTTACTGCCCTGCGGATGACCGCGTGTATCTCGACCTTTCTTTTTTTGACGAACTGGAAAACAAATTCCAAGCACCGGGTGAAGCTGCCGAAGCCTATGTGATAGCGCACGAGGTGGGTCACCATGTGCAGAACCTGTTGGGCGTATCCGCCAGGATGGATCGTGCACGCAGTCAGCTGAGCGAAACGGAATACAACAAGCTATCGGTTAAGCTGGAGTTGCAGGCTGATTTTTATGCCGGCCTGTGGGCACATTACGAAGCGCTGAACCACCAAAACAACATCGTCATCGAGCGCGCTGATATCGATTCCGCCCTGAACGCCGCCCTCCAGATAGGCGACGATCGCCTGCAACAGCAATACCAGGGCCGCGTTACTCCCGACAGCTTTACCCACGGCAGCAGCGCCCAGCGCATGTACTGGTTCAAAAAAGGCTACGACACCGGGGATATGAGTCAGGGGAATACATTTGCTAATAATGAATTGGAATGAGGTGGAGGGCGGAAGTCGGAGAGCGGAAGTCAGAAGTCGGATTCCTATGTGTGGCGCATAGCAACGATAAAAAAAGGGTGTCACACTGAGCTTAGTCGAAGTGCGTGGGGGTTACTGCATACTGTCTGAACCATGATTCGTATCATTGAAGGATTGGCCTGCCAACTGCAAACTGCTAACTTTACATTATGGCAGATGTGCACAGCAAAGAAACCCGCAGCTATAACATGTCGCGGATACGGAATAAGGATACCAAGCCTGAAATGCTGATTCACTTATATCCGATTGACAAGTGAATACCCGTCTTGTAACTTAGGTCATGGATTTATATTTAATGACCGACCAACCCACCACTTGCCCAACCTGCGGAGCAAGAACTGATATTATCGCGGACTTCTATCACACAAATCTTAAGCTTTATATAAATGAATGTCTTAATATCCAATGCAAACATCTATTTTTAAAGGTAGAACCTAAATCGGAATGAAGGAAGGTCAAAAACTTTGGACGAGAGACGAATTGATTTTAGCTATCAACCTGTATAGCCAGATCACGTTTGGTCAGATGCACCAAAGCAACCCTAAAATAATTGAGCTTGCTAACCTGATAGGTAGAACGCCCGGCTCCATCGCCTATAAACTCGTAAACTTCGCCAGCCTCGACCGGAGGTTAAAACAAAAGGGCATGGTTAATGCCAGCAAACTCGATAGGACGGTTTGGCAAGAATACATGGAGCATTGGGATGATGTTTACATTGAAAGTGAAAAGCTTCGGGCATTGAAGAAGCATACTACAATAGAGAAGCTTTACGATGTAAATCTTGATGACTATAAAGAGGCAGAGGGAAAAGAAGTAGAACGATTAGTTAAGGTTAGGGTTAATCAATCCATATTCAGGGAAGTCGTTCTTACAAATTTCGATAACAAGTGCTGCATCACCGGTATTAATATACTTGATCTGCTAGTAGCCAGTCATATTGCCCCGTGGCGTGAGGATAAAAAGAACCGATTGAGCGCCCGTAACGGATTGGCCTTGAATATGCTTCATGACAAAGCATTTGATAAACACTTAATAACCGTTACTGATGATTTAAAGATTAAAATTTCGTCTAAGTTCTACCAGAATAAGGACATTGAAAGCATCAAACAGAACTTTATCGATATTGACGGCAAATCACTTATCTTACCAAAGAAATTCTATCCGGACTCGGACTTTTTAAAAATGCATAACGACAGGTTTGTAGTATAAGTTCACTTATATCCGATTGACAATACTATCCGGCTTTTCTATTTTGGCTAAATGCCAAATATTAAATTCAACTATCTCTATCGCGATGGCGCGAACTATAAAAGCTTCAACACAGTAACTTTTGAAAATGACCAACCCTTCAGCTTAGAGGATTTGAAAGCGCTCATTAAATCGAAATTATTCGATGGCCAATGGTTTTATGCCGATCAACTAAAAGTGCCTGAAATATTTCTGAGCACCTTTGATTTTAAAATTGACCCAACCTGGCATGAATTTGAATCGATTGAGTACTCTAATGAGCCTGCCAATTCAGCATTTACATTGACTGAGTTTGTCGGCATTTTAAAAAGCTTGTGACCCGGCATCTTCGCTCTGTATAGCATGCGATTGCTTCTTCACCCCACAGGCCGTTCATCGCAATGACGTGGTAAAAGCATTATCGGGAGGGTTTTCAAGCCCGCCCGCCAAAGCGGGCACGTCCAAATAAAATGTGATACTGCAAGCCTATGGATCAGCCGGTTACCGAATGTCAGGGGTGTAACAAAGTAGTTATATCTTAGTCGAAGGAAAAACAACCCTGACAGACTTATCCTGCAAAATGACAAATCAGAATGATCAAATTTCGTTGCGGTCGGCAGCTGTTATTGCCGGGCTGGCAATTTTTATAATGGTGTTATGTGCGCCGTTTGCCGAGCTTTATGTAATGCCGAAGCTATTTGTTCCCGGCAACATGGGCGAAACGGTCAAAAATATCACTGATTACAAAACGCTGTTTGTTTGGGCCATAGTAGCCTATCTGATCACCTTTATTTGCGATTTACTTGCTGCATGGGCCTTGTTTATCTTATTAAAACCAGTAAACAGGCATCTTTCGTTACTGACGGCATGGTTTAGGCTGGTGTACGCCATTATAGCCATCGTTTCGCTGTTGCATTTGGTTGATACTGTGAGGCTTGTAAATAACCCTAACTATTTAGCCCTGCTTAAACCGGGTGAATTGAACGCCCAGGTAATGCTTTGGTTTAGCTCGTTTAAATATGAGTTTCATTTCGGAATCTTATTTTTCGGCATCCATTTGGGCATGCTTGGTTACCTGGTACTCATTTCGGGTTATATTCCACGCCTGGTAGGGCTATTGCTGATTGTTTCAGGTCTGGGTTATTTCGTCACCGCATTGCAGCCATTATTGTTCCCCGATGTTAACATTGATTTCGCAAAGTATACTTTTTACGGCGAATTGGTATTTATGCTATGGCTTTTGATAAGAGGATGGAAAATAAAAGAGCGTGATCAGATAGCTTTGCCATCCAGGGGTTAATGGCTTCGGGCTTACATAGCTCAGGCCCCTAAACAGCTTCACGGAATAGATGCTTCACGATGTTCAGCATGACAAATGGAAAAAAAGGCTTCAAAAGGCTCCAAATAAAATGAGCTGCAATTAGCCTTAAATGTCAAAGAACGGCTTAGTCATTTTTCGCAAATGACCGGGTAGGAGGAATTATTAAAGCGGGAATTCAGCAGTGGTATTTACAAATTTACGTAACGGGATAATGATTTGTGGTGACAGTGTTTTGTCAGTTGGGCTGAAGCTGTTCATGACAAATGTCATTTTCACAAGCGTACAAAATACAAACCACTATTAATGAGCGTGTTCATCTTGTTCACGAGCGTTCATCTGTTTGTGAACATGAACACATTTGGGCAATAAAGATGTTATTCCCTACATTAGCACTATCATGATCGTCAAAAAACTTTCTGCCTTTTACCTTTTGCCTTTCGCCTTAATAGTAGCGTCGTGCTCGCCGAAGGGGCCGTTTGCGGTTACCAATAAATTTTACAAGCATCATGCAGATTCGGCGGTGAAGGTGGTTCAGCTGGAGCAGCCGGCTATGCTGGTGGATAGTACGGGGGCGCAGGTGCCGTCGGAGTTTGTGGGTACGGTGAACTTTAATTTGCGCAAGCCCAATTATGTGATTATCCACTTTACTGCGCAGGATTCGCTGGCGCAAACGCTGCATACCTTCACCATTCAGCAAACGCAGGTGAGCGCGCATTACGTGGTGGACAAGGATGGCAAAGTGGTGCATATGTTGAACGATTACCTGCGGGCATGGCATGCGGGCGTGAGCCGTTGGGGCAGCATCAGCGATATGAACAGCTGCTCGATAGGCATTGAGATTGATAATAATGGCAACGAGCCTTTTACCGGTCCGCAGATAAAGAGTTTGCTGGCGCTGCTGGGTTATTTGAAAAAGACTTACAATATTCCGGCTACCAATTTTATCGGTCACCAGGACATAGCCCCCCTGCGCAAACCCGACCCGGGCCCATATTTCCCCTGGAAAACGTTGGCCCAGCACGGTTTCGGCTACTGGAGCGACAACGTACTGGAACTGGCCCCCGACAATTTCGACTACACCACCGCCCTGAAACTAATAGGCTACGACACGCGCGACATTAACGCTGCCGTAGTAGCGTTTAAGCGTCACTTCGTGCAAACGGATATAAAGCCGCAGTTAACGCAGCTGGATTTGAATGTGCTTTTTAATGTGTATGCTAAGTATTGAGTGGTGGGTTTTGAGTTTTTAAGCATTTTGACTCAAAACTCACTACTTAAAACTCATCACTATCTTTTCACCCACCCATCCTTCAGTGTCACCGTGCGGTTGAAGACCAGCTTATCCGGGGTTGAGTTTTTATCCAACGTAAAATACCCTTTACGTATAAACTGATATCCTTTACCCGGAATGGCATTAGCCAGGTCGGATTCGATATAGGTATTCGGCAGTATTTGCAGACTGTTTGGATTTAGGTAATCTTTAAAGTCGCCGTCTTCATTGGATGGGTCGTCTACCTGGAACAGGCGGTCGTACAGGCGCACCTCGGCAGTCTTGGCGTGAGGTACACTTACCCAATGAATGGTTCCCTTCACGTTTACGCCGCTGGTATCATGGCCTGATTTTGATTCGGGCAGGTACTTGCAGTAAACGGTAGTTACATTACCATTGGCGTCTTTATCAAAACCATCGCAGGTTACAATATAGGCGCTCTTCAGGCGAACGCTCAGCCCAATGCCTAAACGGAAGAATTTCTTTGGCGGTTCTTCCATAAAGTCTTCGCGCTCTATCCACAGTTCGCGGCTGAATGGAATATTACGACCACCATCGCCACCTTCTACTTCAGGATTATTCTCGCCCCACATTTCTTCAACCTGGCCTTCCGGGTAATTGGTGATCACCAGCTTTATCGGGTCGAGCACAGCCATACGGCGCCATGCGGTTTTATTCAGGTCCTCACGGATGCAGAACTCCAGCAGGCTCAGGTCGATCATATTCTCCCGTTTAGCCACACCTATACGCTCGCAAAAATCACGAATGGATTTAGGCGTATAACCACGGCGGCGCAAACCACTGATCGTCGGCATACGCGGATCGTCCCAGCCATCGACATGACCCTCGGTTACCAGTTGCAGCAGCTTACGCTTACTCATCACGGTATAGTTCATGTTAAGGCGGGCAAACTCATATTGTTTGGATGGGAATATCTCCAGCTTATCAATAAACCAGTCATACAAAGGTCTGTGCGGAACAAATTCCAGCGTACAGATAGAATGGGTAATCTCCTCAATAGCATCCGACTGCCCGTGAGCAAAATCATACATCGGGTAAATACACCATTTATCGCCAGTACGGTGGTGATGCGCATGCTTTATGCGATACATGATCGGGTCGCGCATGTGCATGTTAGGTGATGCCAGGTCGACCTTGGCACGCAGTACTTTTGCACCGTCAGGATATTTACCATCCTTCATCTCCTCAAACAGGCGAAGGTTTTCTTCTATGCTTCGGTTTCTATATTCGTTACCCACACCAGGTTGGGTGGGCGTACCTTTTTGTGCAGCAATTTCTTCGGGCGTGCTATCATCCACATAAGCTAAACCTTCGCGGATCAGCGTCATGGCGAATGCATACAACAGATCAAAATAGTCGGACGCATATAGCTCCCTGCCCCATTCAAAACCCAGCCAGCGAACATCTTCTTTTATGCTATCCACATATTCTACATCCTCTTTTACAGGGTTGGTATCATCAAATCGTAGATTGGTTTGGCCGCCGTATTGTTTAGCCAGTCCAAAGTTTAAGCAAATGGATTTGGCGTGGCCAATATGCAGGTATCCGTTAGGCTCGGGCGGGAAACGGGTAAGCACCCGGCCGCCGTGCAGGCCTTCGCGTATATCTTCTTCAACAATCTCTTCAATAAAATTTAATGATCTTTCTTCGCTCATGATATTATAGATAGCGCAAAAATAGGCATTTATAGGGGAAAGCCGAAAGGTGAAAGCTTAAACGTAAAAGGTTATAATAGATACATTATTTGATTAAATTCAGAATTAGAGCTCCAAATTCCAAATCAAAATTTAACTTTGCCGTAATATTAATTCTCAGGGGGTGCCTTGCTTTGAGCAATCAAACTGAAAGACAGGCTGAGATCAAACCCATTGTTGTGAATTGTGAATAGTGAGTGGTGAATAAGTTTGACGAAACTAATGACCATTGACGACTGACCAATGACCAACATACACCTGATCCGGGTAATGCCGGCGTAGGGAGAGGTAAAAAAGTTAAGTGTACTTCGCGTTAACCCTGATGCGAAGATGGTTTAACTACTATTTTATTTATTTAACATTTTGAAAAATTTATTTGCGGCGTTATTCGCCCTGCTGATGCCTGCTTTGGCTTCAGCCCAGTTTTCCATTTCAGGAAAAATCACCGATCAGCAAACCGGAGCTACATTGCCCGGAGCTACCATTTCCATCAATCCGGCACTGACCACCGTTTCAGATGCGCGGGGAATTTACAAGTTCAGCAATATCTCTAACGGTAATTATGTGCTCAAAGTAAGCTACATCGGATATCAGACAGTTGAGAAGCATATCGCAATAAGTTCCGACTTAACGCTGAACATCATCTTAAACACCAGTAGCAGGTTAACCGAGGAAGTCACCGTAAGTGCTACGCGGGCATCGAATAATTCGCCTACGGCTTTTACCAATTTGAGTAAAAAGGATATTGAGAAAAATAATTCGGGCAGAGGTTTTGAGTACCTGTTAGAACAAACGCCTTCCACCGTAGTTACATCAAATGCCGGTGCAGGTGTCGGCTATACCAGTATCCGCATACGGGGTTCTGACGCCACTCGCACCAACGTTACGCTAAACGGCATCCCTTTGAATGACGCAGAGGACCAGGGCGTTTATTTCGTCGACCTGCCCGACCTGGCTTCGTCTGTTGATAACATACAAGTTCAGCGCGGTGTAGGTACGTCCACCAATGGTGCAGGGGCTTTTGGAGCAAGTATTAATATCCAAACTATTACCCGACATGATACGGCTTATGCTGAGTTGAACAATTCGGCAGGCTCCTATGGAATGATCAAAAATACCGTCAACGTGGGTACAGGTTTACTAGGCGGCCATTTTAGCTTTGATGGGCGATTGTCGAGAATGAATTCGGATGGTTATATCAACCGGGCTTTTTCTCACCTTAAATCTTACTTTTTAAGCGGCGCTTATTATGGTAAGAATAGTGTTGTACGCCTGAATGTATTCTCGGGGTATGAGCAAACCTACCAGGCCTGGGACGGCGTGCCCGAGGATAGCGTAAAAGCCGGTAACCGCAGGTATAACGAATTGGGTTACATCGCTTCGAACAATAGCTATTATAAAAATCAGACGGACAATTATACCCAAAACTATTACCAGTTACTCTACGATCAGCAGCTTGGCAGCAAGCTTTCATTTAGCGGGGCATTGCATTATACCAAAGGCTATGGCTATTATGAAGAATATAAAAATGCCGATTCGCTAAAAAACTATGGCATTACTCCGGTTACAATTGGTGGAACTACTATTGAAGCAACTGACCTGGTTCGTCGTTTATGGCTAAACAATGATTTTTACGGAGCAACCTACAATTTAAACTACAAGGCCGACGATAAATTAAACATGACCCTCGGTGGCGCTTACAATGAGTACAGGGGCGCACACTACAACAATCTGGAGTGGACGCAGCAAAGCACCAACGTTCTGCCGGATTACGAGTATGAGCGCGACAATGCCAAGAAAACAGACTTCAATATTTTCGGCCGGGCTGAGTACCATATAGGTAAAGTGCTGTTTTATGGCGATCTGCAGTACCGTCATATCTATTATTCCTTCTTAGGCTTTGATGCGGCGTTGAATAGTGCACAGCAGTCGGCTGAGCTTAACTTCTTCAACCCGAAGGCGGGTATTACTTATGAGATCGATCAGCATAGCAATGTTTATGCATCGATCGCTGTCGGTAATCACGAGCCAAACCGCAGTGATTATACCGGGTCATCCCCGCAAGACCGCCCTAAACCGGAAAACCTGACAGACCTGGAGGTTGGTTACCGCTACAGCCAGCCAACCTTTAGCGCCAGCATCAATGGCTTTTATATGCTGTATAAAAATCAGTTGGTGTTAACCGGGAAACTGGATACAGTAGGTGAAGCTATCCGCACTAATATAAATGACAGCTACCGTGCAGGTATCGAAGCCAGCGCGAGGGTAAAGATCGCTGAACCACTAAGCTGGTCGGTAAATGCAACAGTAAGCACTAATAAGGTGAAGAACTTCCCGCAGTATCTTCAAAACTATGATACCGGGAATGTGGATATAACTCAATATAAAAAGACCGACATCGCCTATTCTCCTGATTTTGTTGGATCAAGCGTGATTAGCTATCGGCCCATAAAAAATGCCGAGATCGCATTTATTAGCAAATATGTAAGCAGGCAATATCTTGATAATACCTCTACTGTGAGCCGTTCACTAGACGCATACTTTGTGCATGATGTGCGCCTGAATTATAACTTCAGCATTAAAGGCATTAAAAATGTGGGTGTCGGCTTATTGGTTAATAACGTATTCAGCAAAAAATATCAGTCGGATGGTGCTACCTATCCTGATATAGAAGGCGGCAAAGTAGTAAACTATAACTACTTCTTCCCGCAGGCACCGATCAATTTCCTGGCTTCGCTTAATCTTAGATTTTAAACGCCGTGCAACATTGGATAACGCTTTTTGAGGAACAGATCAGGGAGACAACCTTACTACAGTGGCTGGCAGTTCTGCTTGGAGTAGCTGAAGGATTGTTTGCCCGTGTCAACAAAATCTGGTTGTATCCAACAGGTATTGCAGGTACATTGATCGCCATTTATTTGTTGTTGACAGTACAGCTATATGCCGAATCGATTCTTAATTTGTATTACCTCGTAATGAGCATATATGGCTGGGTTTATTGGGTAAAAAAGAAAAACAAACCACCGGTAAAAATCAGTTGGTGCAACGGGCGGGAATTGGCAATTAGTCTTGCAATCACCTTCGTGGGTTGGTTGGTCTTATATCTGTTGCTCAAAACCTTTACGCCATCGAACGTGCCGGTTTGGGATGCGTGGGTGTCGTCAAGTGCCTGGGCAGGCATGTGGTTATTGGCGAGGAGAAAAATAGAGAATTGGATATTCTTAAATGTCTCCAACCTGTTTGCTATTCCACTATTGTTTTATAAAGGGCTGCCTATGTTTGCTGTGCTTACTTTGTTTCTGTTCGTTGTGGCCTTCTGGGGATTCTTTGAATGGAAGAGCATCCTTAAGAAAGAGAAATCAACGTTGTCTACTCACCCGGTAATATCCGCATAAAATGAAAATCAAACACCCTTCATTTTATTTAGAAGCCGATTGGGTAAAAACTATCCGTGGCAGGGCAGCTGAAGCAGAGCGCGATGCTAAGTTACATCCCGATCAACTGGCCATTATTTACAAGCAGGGTTGGTTTAAGATATTAGTGCCTTCTGCCTATTCGGGTCGCGAATTGCCCATTCCTGAGCTTGTACGTCTTGAGGAGAGTATCAGCTGGGCGGATGGCAGTGTGGGCTGGGTAGTTATACTTTGCTGTGGTGCGGGTTGGTTCGGTGGATTCCTACAGCCGGAAAAAGCAAAGACTGTATTTAGCAATCCAAAGGTTTGCCTGGCGGGAAGTGGTGCGGCAACCGGCACAGCCACGGTCACCGAAAATGGTTATCTCATAAACGGCACCTGGAAATATGCAAGCGGCGCACATCATGCCACACATTTTACTGCCAATTGCATCATAAAAAACGGCGATGAAATCGTGACGGATGAAGAAGGCAATCCTTTTATCCTGCCTTTTATATTCGATAGTAAAGACGTTAAAGTTTTTGCGGCATGGAAATATGTGGGCATGATGGGCACAGGCAGCGATGCTTTTAGAGTGACTAACCTTAGGGTGAATGCTGATTGCTGTTTCAAGATTGATCCTGAAGCAGCAGTTGTGAATGGCGTCTTATATCAATATCCGTTTCGGCAACTGGCAGAGGCTACTTTGGCAGCCAACATCTCCGGCATTGCGATCCATTTTATGGATCTTTGTGCGGAAATCTTCAAAGAAAAACTAGGAGAGGATAAATACCCGGAAGCTCAAAAGAGTATTTTAAAAGAGATCCTGAACCGATTAACCGATGATCTTGAAAACACAAGATTAGAGTTTTATTCAGCAGTCGACCGCTCAGGGGATGCCCTTCAGCATGGCAACCCGGATGACAAGGTCTGGCAAGATGTAAGTTTAACCAGCCGCAAACTGGCTAAAACAGCCCGCGAATGCGTGGATCAGCTTTATCCTTATTGTGGTTTGCAGGCCGCCAATCCCGAATCGGAGATTAATAAAACCTGGCGCGATATCCATACAGCAAGCCAGCATTCACTGCTTACATTTTCAGTTTCCTAATTTTATTTTTAAGTTGGCGTAACGCAAATATCACATTGAATTTTGTTCGCTTTGTTGATATTTGCGTTTTTATTAAACTAATCACAGATGAAGCTTAAACATCTATTTTTAATATCTCTCGCTATCTTTTCGATAACCCTTTCGGCACAAACAACAAAAAAGAAAACCACAACAAAAACTGCTACCGCTTCTGCAACTACTACTAACATATTGCCTCGCCCAAAACTGGTAGTTGGTATTGTGGTGGACCAGATGCGTTGGGATTATTTATACCGTTATTATGATCGTTATGAAAACGGTGGCTTTAAGCGTTTATTGAATGATGGCTTCACGTGCGAAAATACGCTAATCGACTATCTCCCGACCGTAACCGCGGCCGGTCACACTTGTATTTACACAGGATCAGTACCTGCTTTACATGGCATTGCGGGGAATGACTTTATTGTTCAGGCTACCGGGCAATCGCTTTATTGCACCCGCGACACAAGCGTTAAAGCTGTAGGATGCCCTCCGGCACAAGAGGGACAAAACTCACCACGTAATTTGCTGACCAGCACTGTTACCGACGAGCTTCGGCTGGCAACCAATTTCAGATCAAAAGTAATTGGCATTGCGCTGAAAGACCGGGGCGGCATTTTGCCGGCAGGCCATACCGCCAATGCGGCTTACTGGTATGAAGATAAATCGGGCAACTGGATAACCAGTACCTATTATATGAATGACCTGCCGCAATGGGCGAAGGATTTTAATGATCAGAAACTACCGGAGACCTATTTGAAGCAGGATTGGGTACCAGCCTACCCAATGGATTCATATGTGCAAAGCACAGCTGATATTAACCGTTATGAAGGCAAATTTAAAGGTACCGACACGCCAAGCCTGCCGGTAAAAACCTCGGCGCTATATAAAAATAATTTAGGATTGATCAGGTCGACTCCTTACGGAAATACGTTAACCCTGGACATGGCGATAGCCGCAATTAACGGTGAAAAACTAGGTCAAGGGGATATGACCGATTTCTTGGCGGTAAGCTTTTCGTCAACCGATTATGTTGGTCACCAGTTTGGGCCAAACTCAGTTGAGATGGAGGATACTTATCTTAAACTCGACCGGGATTTTGCTTCATTCTTTACTTTTCTGGATGCCAAATTGGGAAAGGGTAATTATACTGTATTCTTAACTGCCGACCATGGTGCGGCTCATAATCCAAACTTCTTACTGGATCATAACATACCCGCTGGAATGTGGAATGGTAATACAGTAAGAACTGAATTAAATAAACTTTTACTGGACAAGTATAAGGTAGAGAACCTGGTGCTTAGTTTTGGCAACTACCAGGTTAATCTAAACAATACTTCTATCAAATACGCAAGGCTTGATGAAGAAGCCATCAGAAAAGATTGTATCGATTTCTTAAGTAAGCAGGAAGGTGTTGCTTTTGCGATCGATATGGTGAAAGCGCGTACAGCCAATATTCCGGATGAATTGCGTGAGCGCATTATCAATGGTTATAATGTGGAACACAGCGGCGTGATCCAGATCATTCTGAAACCGGGATGGTTTGACGCGTATGCCAAAACCGGCACTACCCACGGTACATGGAATCCTTATGATGCGCATATCCCGCTGGTATTTATGGGCTGGGGTATACCTCATGGCCACCTGAACCGAGAAACCCACATGACTGATATTGCAGCCACTGTTGCGGCCTTACTGCACATACAAGCGCCAAACGGATGTATCGGCAAACCGATAACCGAAGCATTAAAATAATTTCAAAGTTGTGAACCATAATCGCATGATCTATGGATTTCTTGATTGTAAGACAGGAGTTTACAACATAGTTGCTGCTGTTGTAAAGTCCTTTTGAAAAACTAATCTCTGGTCACTGATTAACTAATCTCTAATACCAAACTATTTGCTTACTTTTCGGTTGAAAACAACTAGTCACTGATTAACAAGTCACTCAAAAATGTCCTCTCACCACATCGTCCGCGAAAAACAGGAACCTGCATTGCTGGTGCTGGGGTTGGATACCTTTCCGGCTGAGATGCTCGGGCAGTTGCTGGAATGGAACCCTACGGTGATTACCACCAAAGAAACAGCTCAGCAACTGATCGACTTTGGAATTAAGATCGACTGGATGATCGCTGATAATCCGCATAGTAACATTCAATCTGATGTCAAGTTTATGCCAGTGGGCAATGACACACCTGCAGAAGCAGCTTTAAAATATCTGGTCACGCACAACTATCCTGCGGTAAATATTATTTGTGATGACTTACAACTCAAAGATTTTCTATTTTTTGCTGACAAAATCAACCTGGTAATATTCCATAACGATCAGAAGATTTATCCTGTGCCTTCAGGTTTTAGCAAATGGAAACCCGCCGGCGATCAAATCGAAATATTGACTCATCCTCATGAAGTCCGCTACAGCGGGTTGGAACCTTTGGGTAATCATCAATTTGCTACTATGAACGATGGCTTTTTCAGTCTTCGCTTTGACGAGCCGTCCTTCCTGTTCATCGCTGAAAAAATTTAATAAAAATCTATCTTATTCGTCAGCTATTTGTTAAATCAAAATCATTGTTTTAATGTAAATTAAAAGAATATCAACTTGTTTAGTATATTTACGTTCTACAAAAATTGAGGTTAACTCTTATTTTTGTAAAGGCCACATTTGCTGATTTTTTTTAACTGAATAGATTAAACCATTTAGAATAAACTTAGTCAAACAAATAACTAAGCCAAACCCCAGCGCAGTTATCTATAGGATAATCATTACTCAATATCATGAAAAAGACATTTAAATATTTGTTTACCCTGGCTGTAAGCGGCTTAGTAGCTCTATCGGCCAATGCCCAACACCGGGACGGCAGTGGCGGGGGTAGTAGCTCATCCAGCGGCGGTTCTCGTCCGGCAAGCAGCAGTCCATCCGGTGGCGGCGGTAGCCCCAGTTTCAGACCCGCGCCAAGCAGTTCAAGCAATAGCGGTTTTCACCCGTCATCAAATAACGGCGGATTTGCGCAACGCCCATCTAACAATAGCGGTTTTAGACCATCTGTAAGCGGTGTTAACAGACCTTCTGTTGGTTACAGGCCGTCCGGAACTGTGGGATATGCAAGACCGGGAGTTAATCCAAACAGCCGGGTTGCTATAGCGCCGCAGCGTTTTGCAACTCCGGGTTATGGCATTACCTCACATAGAGTAGGTGTAGGCCCCGGTGTAACAGCCTACGGCGGCCCTAATACGGCGCGCAGCTATGTAGGCACCCGCGGATATATTGGCCAGGGCGGCAGGGCTTCGGTAGGTGTCGGCGCTCGCGGTTTTTACGGACCTTCTTACTGGAGTAATCGTGGTTATTATCACTACTACCGTGGCTATTATGGCACTTATTATGCACCACGTTTAGGTTTCAGCATCGGATTTTTACCTTACGGTTACTATCCTTTCTATTATGACGATCTGGAATATTTCTATAGCGGTGGTTTATTCTATCAGTATAACAACAACGAATATACCGTAGTAGAGCCGCCGGTTGGTGCAGAAGTAAACAGCCTGCCTTCAAACGCACAATCTATTATGATCAATGGCGAGCAGTATTATGAAGCCAATGGCGTTTACTATCAACCAATCACCAAAGACGATGGCAGCACAAGCTACCAGGTTGCAGGTAAAGATGGTGAGTTGAATACTAATAACCCTAATGGCGATATGGATCAGCAGATGCCGCAGATTGGTGATATCATTCAGTCATTACCTCCAAACTGTCGTAAGATTAGCCTGAACGGTGAAAAATATTACGTATCCGAAGATGGTTACTACTACCAGGAAGCACGCGACAACAACAACAATAAAGTTTATAAAATTGTCGGTACACCTGATGACGGTCCTTCTGACCAGCAGTAATCTAATCAAATGATATTTTAAAAGGGACGAAGAAATTCGTCCCTTTTCTATTGTCTTAGCCTATAGCTGCTAGAATCGCAGAATCAAATTAGGATCAGGAATATTTTTAAGATAATTCTCTTTTTCCGAATAATAGCCCACTCCGGGGTAATCGCCCCACTTACCTTCCATATTAAACATCAGCTGAAAATGTAAGTGCGGCGGCCAATGACCGTTCACATCCTGGCGGCCAAACACAGCTATTTGTTCATCTTTGGCAATTGGTTTGCCGACAGTTAATCCAACAAGACTTTCACGATTTAAATGGCCATATAGTGTATACAGGGTCAGTCCATCGAGATGATGCTGTAGGATGATCGTCGGACCGTAATCACCAAAATGATCATTATCCTGAAAGCTATGTATGACGCCGTCTATCGGCGCATAAACCGGTGTGCCTGTATCCGCCCAGATATCGATACCCAAATGCAGTCTGCGCGGTCGGTCGTCAGTATTAAATAATTCGCTACGGGCGTAAAGGGTTCGGTGTTCCATATAACCGCCGATGCCATAGCGGCAATTATTTTCGGCCAATTTGGTATTTATCCAGGCGCTGAACTTTTCCGTATCCAGGATATCCTCCGGGCTTAGTTCGGTATTAGAAGCAGTAAAATCGAATTGAAAAAGACGATCTGTTTCAAGATTGAAATCAACCACTTTACCTATCCTACCGGGATGCGCTTTGATGTAATTTGATAGCCTGGCATGCTTGTCCATTAAGCAATACCCTTATTCCGAATCCGGCTGTCTTTCCTCTTTGCTAATCTTATCGAAAATCTTATCCATGCGCTCAACATATTCGCTGGTATCGTCTACAAAAAACTCCAACTGTGGGATGATGCGTGCCTGGTCTTTTATGCGGGCGCCGAGCTTATAGCGGATCTCTGACGAATGCGCCTTGATAGTGTTCAAAGCCATTTTGGTATCGCTGATATTAAAAAAGCTTAAGAAAACACGTGCGATCGCCAGATCGGGGGTCACCCTTACTTTTGTGATAGTGATCAATGTATTTGGCAACAGGTTCAAGCCTTCGCGCTGAAATATAGCTGCCAAATCCTGTTGTATTACTCCTGCAAATTTCTGCTGACGTTTCGATTCCATGTGTTTTAAATTAAACCCTAAGCTCTAAATTCTAAATACTAAACTCTAAATCCGCAATTCTGTTTTATTCCCCTCCAGCCGTCTTTCGCCCTGCGTCTACCAAATTTACAATTCCTCTTTGATCTCTGCGAGCCTTTTAACACTTAATCGCGCACTAATTCCGGATGCTATTGCTGCAATGGCTGTTACAGTTAAAAACACCAATATAAAATCCATGAATTTCATCGCAATGGGATAAGCGTCAATAGCGGTAAGGTTATCGCCAAACTTGATAAGGCTAAACTCTTCCTGTAAAATACAAAAGATCAAACCAATAACCATACCTGCGATACAGCCGACAATCGATATCATCATCCCTTCGAAAAAGAAGATACTTTGAATCAGTTTCTTATCGGCACCTAGGCTGGTTAATATAGCGATATCTTTTTGTTTATCAATCACCAACATAGTTAGCGAACCGATAATATTGAAGATAGCTATGATCATTACAAATACCAGGATCATGAAAATAAACCACCGTTCATATTTCAAAGTTTTGTATAGATCAGCGTCCTGCTCATAACGATTTTTAACGGTGAATTTATCGCCAATTTTATCTTTTATCTCGCTTTGAACAGATTCCAGATCGGTGCCTTTTTTATAGTTGAGGTCGATATGCGAAACATTGGAGGGTTCATTAAGTAAGTCGCGCATAAAATCAATAGGCGTTATGATCAAACCATTAAAGTCCTGCTGAATATTAAATATACCCGATGGGTAAATATACCGCACCTCAAAAGCGCTTAATGGATCGGCTCCTCTGGCCGCGTCCCGCCTGGGGATATAGATCTGTAATGCCGAAAGCTGATCATCAATATTGACAGATAATTTGCCCTGGACAGTGGCCCCTATCACCGCATAATTATGCCCCTTATCTTTAAGCGTAAATGAGCCTTTCTCGACAGTGCTGTCAAGTTGCTTATTGTTCAAAAACTCATCGCTCACCCCCATTACCGTACCGATAAACTGGCCGGTAGTGCCATATCTGATCAAGGCTTTTTCCTCCAGCACTTCGGTATAGGAAAATAGTTTTGGGTCTTTGTGCAGGGCTTTAAAATAGGCGGTATTGGGGGCGAATGTTTTGCCTTGCTTGGGTTCGATCTTTAACTCAGGTGTAAAATTACTATACAGGTTCAGGATCACTTTCTCGAATCCGTTGTATACCGACAAAATGATCACCAGCGCGGCACTTCCGATGAACACACCCAGCATCGATATTCCCGAAAGGATATTGATCGCATGAACCTTCTTCCTCGAAAAAAGATACCGTTTGGCTATATAGATGGCAGTATTCAAAGATTGTACGTTTTACGTATTACGTTATACGTTTCATTTCCGGCTAAAACTACATAAAACGTACGATTTAAAATAGATTGTATTTTAGATGCAACTTTACATGCCTCCTCGTCGCGCTAAGACTGGGTACAACCTAATATGTCAAAAACGTATAACCTAAAAAAACGGGTTATGCTTTTTCTCAAAGCCGATTGTTGTTTCAGGGCCGTGGCCAGGGTAAACCACGCAATCGTCCGGCAACGTAAATAACTTTTCGCGAATGTTAGTGATCAGCTGATCATGATTTCCACCTGGCAGATCCGTACGCCCTATACTGCCCCGGAATAATACATCACCCCCTACCAGTATATTTGCGGGCTCGTCATAAAAGCAAAGATGCGCGGGTGAATGACCGGGAGCAAAAATTAATTGCAATTCAGTAGTGCCAAATGAAACGGTTCCGGTCTCTGGCAAATAATGATCTGGTAGCGGAGACGGCCCATACCGGAAACCCATTTGCGGCGCATAAGCCGGAACCGACGCCAGCACATAGGACTCGCCTTCGTTAAACTGTGGCTTCAACCCGTATTGGTCGAATATGAATTTATTACCTAGCACGTGGTCGATATGACAGTGGGTGTTGAGCAGCAGAACGGGCTTCAACTGGTTGTCGCTGATGAAATTCACTACAGCATTTTGCTCCACAGATGTGTACATCCCCGGATCGATGATCGCGCACTCGCGTGTCTCATCAAATAAAATATAGGTATTTTCCTGGTAAGGATTATTGATGAAGGATCTGATCATGTTGATTTGGGATTTGGGATTTTCGATTTCGGATTTAAATCCGGTACAAATGTCTTCATAATTATTTCCATGCCTATCTGATTTATCAAATTCCGAAATCCCAATTCCGAAATCCGAAATCACCTCACTTCCAACGAAACGTTTTGATCATTGTATCGATGTCTTTCTTCACAAACTTCAATACGGGCTGTATCGAATCGAGACGAGGGGTATTATTGAAATACAGTGCGCCGCGCATATAGTTTTTTACACTATCGGTAATAAAGAATTGTACGGACGACGCCGCATTGCCATCAATAGTATAATAAATACCGTAAACTTTGCGATCAGGATTATGGATGATAGCCTGGTCGATTGAAGTAGCTTTTACCGTATGTTTAAACGCGAAATTTCGGGCGTCTTCCGTCAACTCGTCGAATACCTTTTTTGAGGTAATGCTTTCATAGCTCAGGTGAAGCGTGCCATTAAATTGCGGGAAATTCATATTGAGCAGGTACTTCATGTTGTACAGTTTTTTATCCTTTCTTTCAGGTGCAACATTGGTATCCTTTTCTATTACTGCATATTTAGGATAGACAAAAGTAAAAGGATATTGACTGTTAAACTGCTGATATGATTTTTCAGGAAAAATGATACGGAAATACCCGCGCGGTTTTGGTGAGTAATCGTGGTTGCCATTGCAGGCAGCCATCAGTAACAAAACAGGCAGAAACCATACTAATCTCTTCATGGATATATTTTTTTTGAAGTCCAAATCTCCCAGGATCTTTCAGCCTGCAATACTAACATTTCATATCCATTTTTTGTAGCCGCACCCATTTCGGCGCCTTTTTTCAAAAATAAGGTTTCTTCAGGGTTATAGACCAGGTCATAAAGCAAATGGTCATCAGTAATAGCTTCGTACCGTATTGGCGGGCACTCATCCACATTTGGCGACATGCCAATGGGCGTTGTGTTGATGATCAGTTTATGCTGTGCAATATGGTGTGGTTTTAAATCGCTAAATAAAATATGTCCCGGTGCAGGCTTACGGGTAACTACTTTAAAATTGATGCCGAGGTTATCCAACACGCATTTCACCGCCTGGGCAGCGCCGCCATCCCCCAAAATCAATGCTTCATCATGATGCCGTTTTAACAAAGGTTTTAATGAATGCTCAAATCCATAAATATCCGTATTAAAGCCCTCCAGTTTGAAATCATGACCTTTTATGCCTACTTCGCCGCTAAAGGCTGCGGTAACAGGACTTTCAGCCGTGATACGAATACAGTTTACTGCTCCGGCTGTGCGGGCATCGTGCTCGACCCAATCGAGATATTTAAGTACATGTATCTTATGTGGAACGGTCACATTCAATCCGCACAAATCGGGATGATTTTGCAATAAAGCAGGCAGCTCACTGATATGTTGTATAGGGAAAAGATCATATTTGCTGTCGGTTATTCCCTCATTTTCGAATTTTGCAGTAAAGAATTTTTTTGAGAAGGAATGAGAAAGCGGAAAGCCAATTAATCCGTACTGTTTCATGCTGTAATATTAATAAGAAAGAGCGGGATTATACAGCACACGTTAAATAAACTGCTATTCTTTACGTCCTGCTATCATCATATGCGGACTTAATGAAAGTAAGCCTGAATCGCTTTCTGTTGCTTTCACCAATTCCATTATCCTTTCCTTCTTTTTTGAATCCGAGCGCGTTTCAAAATAATTTTTGTCCATCCATATCACACCTTCAACGGCATAGGTATCCAGATAAGTCAAACCAGCTTCTTCAAATTCATCCTTTAATTCTTCAGGCCGGTGAAAATAGGCTGATGGTAACACGCCGGGCATATTTTTAGGCGGGGTATGGATGCCAGTCTTCAATTCCGCTATACACATATCAAATATTTCAGGCGCATGAATGAAACCATTCAACAAAGCTGCTATAGTTGACGCAGTATGATTGATCGCAAAACCTAACACAACTCCTCTGGCTTTTAAAACTCGTTTTGCTTCGCTTATCGCGCGAACCCGATCTGTTTTTGATTGAAGATGATACAATGGCCCGTGCATGATCACCACATCTGCAATGCTATCTGCCAGCTCCAGCTTTTGAGCTTCGCCCAATAAACTCTTGAATGGCTTTTTTGATTTAGCAGATCGTTTATTAGCCTGGCGAATATGCTTTTCAACCGGATCGATCAGGGTGACTTCATGACCTAAACCCACTAACCATTCCGAATAAATCCCCGGTCCGCCGCCAACATCTATTACAATTCCTTTTTTGGGTAGATAACGACCTATCAATTCTTTATTTCGTTCAAACTCCAGCGGACCAAGGCCTAATTGTAAGCGGCCTTCTTCTGAAGTGGTTGAATAGAAATCGTCTATATCTGGATTAATGAGTTTAGATACGGCCATAATTTTATGTCCGAAGATAATAAAGTAACAATGGCTTTTAAAACGGAAAAGCCCCCAGAAAATCAATCCGAAGGCCTCGCTAACATATGCAGATGTATTTATAGGTTCAAAAAATGATCGAATGTATCGCTGCGGATACCTAAACGAAGAGTCTCCAGCGGGATCACTTCTGCTGGGGCTATGTTGCCCAAACTCACATTGGCGCCTATCAACTTAATAAACCACACCTGCTGTGCCTTTTGCGGGGCTTCCCAAATAATTCTTTCTTCCGGTATCTGTGTCAGGATTTCATCAACCAAACCTTGCCTTACTTCGCCCGAATCGCGATAAATGCCCACGTTACCGCTTTCCCGTGCTTCGGCTATTACTTTCCAGGAGCCCGCCTGAATTTCGGCATCCATCAACTTGATCCATTTATACGGGGCAAATATTTTGGTCACATCCTTAGAACCAACTTCCGATATCACGGTCACCTGCTCGTTTAATTTGCGGATATAGTCGCATTTTACGTCGTGTTCTATTTCGATCGAACCATCAGATACTTCGGCATGCTCCATCTGGTATTTATCTAGTACGCGCCGGTAATCGTCAAACTGGTTACGTACAACGAATGCCTCGAACAAAGTCCCTCCAAAATAAACAGGGATACCGGCTTCCCGATATAGTTTCAACTTTTCATCCAGGTTTGGGGTAACAAACGATGTTGCCCATCCCAGTTTCACAATATCTGTGTATAGGCCGCTTACTTCTATAAAATCCTCAACCTGGCGCAAACTTAACCCCTTATCCATCACCATCGTAATACCACTGTTTCGGGGTTTAGCAGTGCGGTCCGGAATATTGTTTAAAGGATAGTTCATCAGTATTTATTTTAGTTATAGACTATAACAAAAAGTTCTAATGCCGCAAAGTTGAGGAAAAATGTGCGGATGTGCAAATATGCAGATGTGCGGATGAAATAAGAAACGGATTTTTTACAAAGGGGTGTTTAATGTGCGGATGTGCAAATGCGAGGATGTGCAGATGATTATTTGATTGGCAGAGGTTAAAACAGGACCTAAAGATAGCAAAAATGCAGATGTATGAACGCCATTTGCACATTCACACATCTGCATATTTGCACATCAATCTACTTGCAGTATCTGTTGATGATATCCAGTATCACTTTGTTTTTCTGCAACTGGGGCAGATAATCAAACAGGATATAATGCTTTTCAGGGTCGGCTGCCAACGCTGATTCCAGGAAGTTCAATGCTTCATTGTAGTTACCGGATGCGAACAGGTAAGCTACCATACGATAATATAATTCTGCTGCTTCAGGGTTGTTCTTTATCGCCTGCGACATTACCTCGATCGCTTCTGAAAGCTTGCTTTGCTCATACAAAACAGAGGAGTAATCCAGCCATGCATCTATGTCAACCGGATTGAGCTCTACCACTTTTTCGTAGGCCTGCTCTGCTTCGGCTATGTGGCCAAGTTTGTATTCTGCATCGGCGATGGCAAACCAATAATCTGCATTAGCGATGTCCAGGTCGAGCGCTTTCTTGTAGAAGTGTAAAGCTTCAAAGTAGCGTTCCTCAAAATCCAATGTCACGCCTATACCAAACCAGCCATCGGCCAATTTCGAATCCATTTTTACCGCCTTTTTATAGAACGCACGTGCGTCGTCCATTTGCTCCAGCTTTTCATAGCATTCGCCAATGGCGCAATAGGTATCTGCATTAGGCTGTTCGTACTCGAATGTCTGACGGTATACCTCTATCGCTTCTGCATATTTCTCCAGGTTCACCAGAGCGTTACCCTTGTTAAAATACGCCGATGCAAAGCTGTCCTTTATCAGGATGGCATAGTCATAAGCATCAATTGCTTTTTCAAATAGGCCGAGTTTGGTGTATGCGTTACCGAGGTTATACCATGCTGCATAGCTGTAAGGCTCGCTGTCGATATACTGCATATAAAACTGCACACTCTCTTCCTGGTTGTCCATCACGTCGTAGCAAAAAGCCAGTTCGTAAAGAGCATCCTGGTTTTCCATGTTCTGCTGCAAGCACTGCTTCAGGTAACTGATTGCTGTGTCATAGTCGCCCATGTTTTGGTACACATAAGCCAGGTGCAGCAAAATTTCGTCGGTTTCATCAGCAAGCTCGAGCGCCTTTTCATAATTCTCCAACGCTTCCGAATAACGCTCCATGCTTTCGTAAAGATTGCCACGAATAACGTAAATATCCGCATCCGAGGCTTCGAGCATGGCTGCTTTCTCCAGCGACACGAAAGCATCGCTGACACGGTTGGTGACAACAAAAAGTTGGGCTTGCTTGATTAAAAATACAGCTGCAAATGGATGTTGGTTACATGCGTACTCTACCACTTGCAGGGCTTTCGCCGGATCATTCTTTTCGATGTAGTAGTCGATAATGTTTTCAAACGCCTGCGCATCAAAAAAATACTGGTCATGATTACGAATCATTTCTTCGTAACGCTCCACTGAGAACTTGGGGTCCTCAGTGAATCCAAATTCAAATTCTTCTTCCATTCAATAATATTTTTAAGAACGCCAGCTGCCATTGATCTTCCCGACGTCATCGGGGTTTTTAGGTCTGATTAGCTTTTGCTGAGATCAAATTACGATTAGTAACTATCCTTAATGGTATCAAGTTTTCAACATTCAAACATTCTTAACAAGGTTATTTACAAGTGCCTGATAGTAAATGAAAAACATTTTGGCGCTTTTAGCCTGGCAAAAGATGAGTTGAGATAAATTGCCTTAAAGATTTTACCTTTGACAAATTTACGATTATGAGCCTTAATATTTCGGATATCCTAAATCATTTACATATAAACGACAATAATGATGCCTATAGTACAGGCAGTCAATGGGGAAGCAGTGCAGGCGCCGGTGTAAAGGTCATTACGTCGCCGGTTGATGGTAAAAAGATAGCTTCGGTGAACCTGGCTACAGCCGATGATTACAATAAAGTAATTGGACAGGCAACTGAAGCTTTTAAAAAATGGCGTAGCGTGCCCGCCCCAAAACGCGGTGAAATTGTACGCCAGATAGGCGAAGCATTGCGTGCCAAAAAGCAAGAACTTGGAGCGTTGGTATCCTACGAAATGGGCAAAAGCTTGCAAGAGGGTTATGGCGAAGTTCAGGAAATGATAGACATCTGCGATTTTGCCGTAGGCTTAAGCAGACAGTTGTATGGTCTTACCATGCAATCGGAGCGTTCTGAGCACCGCATGTATGAGCAATATCATCCGCTCGGTATTGTAGGCATTATATCAGCTTTCAACTTCCCGGTGGCTGTTTGGAGTTGGAATGCCATGCTGGCCTGGGTTTGCGGCGATGTATGCATATGGAAACCGTCTGAAAAAACGCCTTTAACAGCGATCGCTTGTCAGTATATCGCACAGGAAGTATTTGCAAAAAATGATGTGCCGGAAGGTGTATCCTGCCTTGTGATCGGCGATAGAGTTGTTGGTGAATTAATGTCGAATGATACACGCGTACCTTTAGTTTCAGCCACAGGCTCAACCCGAATGGGTAAGGCTGTAGGGGCTGCGGTAGGCGCCCGCCTGGGCAAAAGCTTGCTGGAGCTTGGCGGAAACAACGCCATTATCGTAAGCCAGCATGCGGATTTGGATACTGTACTTGTTGGGGCGGTATTTGGCGCGGTAGGTACGGCCGGGCAACGTTGCACCTCTACCCGCAGGTTGATTATTCATGAGAGTGTGTACGATCAGTTCAAACAAAAAATAGTGAATGCTTATCAGCAGGTGCGTATTGGTAACCCATTGGACGAGCATAACCATATGGGACCACTGATCGATACTGACGCAGTTAAATTGTATCTCGATGCCATAGAAAAGTGCAAAACCGAAGGCGGAAAGTTTGTTGTTGAGGGCGGTAAGCTGGAAGGCGCGGAATATGCGTCTGGCTGTTATGTAAAGCCTTGCATTGCCGAAGTAGAAAATCATTACAAAATAGTTCAGCATGAAACCTTCGCCCCGATACTATATTTAATAAAATACAGTTCATTAGAGGATGCTATCGAAATGCAAAATGCAGTTCCTCAAGGGCTTTCATCCGCCATTATGACAAACAATTTGCGCGAGGCAGAACAATTCCTGTCGTTTGCCGGTTCTGACTGCGGCATTGCCAACGTAAACATTGGTACATCCGGTGCCGAAATAGGCGGTGCGTTTGGTGGTGAGAAAGAAACGGGAGGCGGACGTGAGTCGGGGTCGGACGCATGGAAAGTTTATATGAGAAGGCAAACCAACACAATCAATTATTCAACTAAATTACCACTGGCACAAGGGATCAAATTCGACCTGTAGCTGATATACTGATAAAAATAGATGCGTACTACCCAAAGAGTTCTGATAAGCTGCACGTTATTAGCTTTTTTATTTACTGGTTTCAGTAGCCCGGCACAAACATTACCACCATCACAACCCGATCCACCCAAAGACTGGCATACACTTGATCCGAAAACGGACGGCTATTTCGGTATTAGCCTTAAACAGGCATATCAGTTTGTAAACGGATTAAAAAGTAAACCTGTAATTGTTGGGATTATCGACAGTGGCGTCGACACCCTACAGAAAGACTTGCAAGGCGTTTTATGGACCAATCCTAAAGAAAAAGTAGGAAACGGAAAAGATGATGACCATAACGGTTATGCAGATGATATCCACGGATGGGATTTCCTGGGCGGTGCGGGCGGCAAATGCGATTTTAATGAAACAGAAGAAGAGGTAAGGGAATACCAGCGCCTGAAGGGAAAATATTTGACGCTGACTGAAGCTACGGCAACCGATAAAAAGGAACTTGCTTACTGGAACAAGGTAAAAATGGAGTACGACTCTACCGTTACCAAAGCACGTAACGAAAGCAACCAACTATCACCTATCCTGAACGCATTAGTTGAAACCAGCGGTTATGTAAGGCATGCTTTAAAACTGAATTCGAATCAAACATTCACCAAAGCCGATGTAGAACGTTTGCAAGCAGCCAACGATACCCTGGCCGAGGTGAAAAATCTATGGATGATCGCTTTCAGCGAAGATGTGTCAACCAGCACCAATGTAAAAGTACTTAAAGAGCTAAGCGAATACATGACCAAGCTCAACAACTCGTTAAATCCCGACCTGGACGCCCGTAAACGTATTGTTGGCGACGATCCGGATGTTTTGGATCATAAATCTTATGGCAATAACAAACTAAAATTCAGTGATGCTTCTCATGGTACCGGTGTAGCCGGATTGGTAGGTGCTGTTCGAAATAATGGCTATGGCATTGATGGCGTTGCCGATAATGTGAGGCTGATGATTATCAAAGCTGTGCCCAATGGTGATGAATACGATAAAGACGAAGTCAGTGCCATCCACTATGCCGTTGATAATGGGGCAAGGGTCATCAATATGAGCTTTGGTAAAAAAATATCTCCTCATAAAGAATGGCTCGACGAGGCATTTAAATATGCCGCGGCGCACGATGTATTATTGGTACAAGCGGCAGGTAACGACAACCAGGACGTGGATGTAAAACCCGACTACCCAAATGACGCTTTCGCTGATGGTTCAGTTACTGATATGGATAATGTGATCAATGTGGGTGCGTCCGGTTTAAAACAGGGTGATAGTCTTGCGGCCAGCTTCAGCAACTACGGGCAAAAGAATGTAGATGTATTTGCTCCGGGTGTGAAGGTTACTTCTATTGATAACGACGCTGAAACTATTACGGAAGACGGCACTAGCTTTTCCGCGCCGATTGTTACCGGCATTGCCTCGCTAATACTGGAATATTACCCTTTGTTAAGCGCAAAACAGGTAAAACAGGCTATCCTGCAATCAGCAACCCCACTAAAAGGCGTAATGGTATTAAAACCTGGCTCCAAAGAAAAGGTTGACTTTACTACCCTTTGTAAGACGGGGGGTATTGTGAATGCACGTTTGGCTTTGGAGATTGCTTCGAAGATGAAAGGGGAGAGGAAGTAGTAGCAGTGGCAGTTTGCAGTAACAGTTTTTTTGCTGTTAAATGTAAAAAAGTTGTACAGTCAACATGCCTAATTGCAATTAAGACATTAGTGATTATATTTGCGTTCGCAAAATTTATTTAAAATAATAATGAGAGAAATACAATTCAGAGAAGCGCTTCGTGAAGCTATGAGCGAAGAGATGCGCAAGGACGATAAAATATACCTGATGGGTGAGGAAGTGGCC
>Ga0207706_10000659_pt1 | contig 36314 bp, 34 predicted proteins | sample KBSC53metaG_FD_184318 | JGI IMG/M metagenome (GOLD analysis project Ga0207706, IMG submission 184318) | Corn rhizosphere microbial communities from Kellogg Biological Station, Michigan, USA - KBS C5-3 metaG (SPAdes) (version 2) | ecosystem: Host-associated > Plants > Roots > Rhizosphere > Soil ... | reverse complement strand
CCCGGATGCGGAAGCTGTCTCCAGGGCGGTAGATCGATCAGCAGCCGCGGGAAGGCGAACGCCCCGACCACGCCCACCAGCATGGCCGCGCTGGCCAGCGCCCGCATCCGCCGGCGGGCCTGCACCGGCGGCGAGGCGGCCCAGTCCGCCGCCAGACCCACGGCGATGCCGCCGAGCAGGGTGAGCGCCCGCGCGTGAAGCGGCATCGGTGTCACCGCCCGTAGATGCGGTCCAGCACGGCGGCCACCTCCACCAGCCGTTCGCACGCGGGATCGTAGCGCTCCCCTTCCGCCAGCCGCCGCGCCCAGTCGGCCGCGGCGCGGCCGCCCCACGGGTCGGGCGGGGTGGCCAGCGTCTCGCGCCGGGTGCCGTGGTACAGCTCGGCGGAAAAGTCGTAGAACGAGCCGCCCACGTTCTTCAGCGCCGCGCCGCCGCCGGTGCCGTAGAACGCCGCCCCGATCACCGCGTCCTGCCCCGCCGACACGTTCCAGCTGCACGTCAGGTTCACCGACGCGCCGCCCTCCAGCCCCAGCGTGGCCGTCGCGTAGTCTTCGCAGACCTCCGGCGAGGGGCCCAGCGGCTCGGCGCCCCGGAAGAGCCGGCTGGAGACGGAGTCCACCGCCGGCCACCCCAGCGTCCACAGCGCCAGGTCCACCAGGTGGACGCCCAGGTCCATCACGCACCCGCCGCCGGACTGCGCGGGGTCGTGGAACCAGGGCTTGTCGGGCCCGTAGGCGTTGTGGAAGACCAGGTCCACGGCGAACACGCGCCCCAGCTCGCCCGCGCGCACCTGTTCGCGGATGGCGCACATCCCCTCGGTGAAGCGGTAGCTGAAATCGACGGAGAGGAGGCGGCCGGCGGCGCGCGCGGCGTCCACCACCGCGCGCGCCTCGGCGGCGGTGCGGCCCAGCGGCTTCTGGCAGAAGACGGCGGCGCCGCTCTCCAGCGCGCGGATGGACTGCCCGGCGTGCAGCGCGCTGGGCGTGGCGATCACGATCCCGTCCAGCCCCATGGCCAGCAGCTCGTCGAGCCCGGCCACCACCCGCGCCTGCGGGGCCGAGTTGCGCGCCGCCGCGATCATCTCGCTCGAGGTGTCGGTGATGGCGGCGATCTCGGCCAGGCCGGCGTTGGCGATGGCCTCCATGCGGTGCCGCCCGATCCACCCCACGCCCAGGAAGCCCAGGCGCGGCGTGGAGATCTCGGCGGCGCCGGAATGGGCCAGTTCATCCGCGGGGGCGATCCGTACGTCGGTCATGCGATGCTTTTGCGCACCTGTTTGCGGTTTTGCCGTTTACATCGTGATCAGCGCCTTCAGGAACCCCTCCGGGCGGTCGCGCGTGGCGTCGAGCGCGGCGCCCAGCTGCTCCAGCGGCCAGGCGTGCGTGTAGAGCGGCATGGGGTCGAGCCGGCCCGTCGCCACCGCGTCCACCGCGGCGCGCACGCCGTCCACGTAGACCCGCGGGTCGCGCTCGTGGGCGTTGATCACGTCCAGCCCGCGCCAGTTCCACAGCTGCATGTTCACCTGCCGCGGGCCGTCCTGGTGGTAGCCGGCGATCACCAGCCGTCCCCGCTCGCGCGTGAGCTCGGCGGAGAGGTCCAGCGGCCACTGCTTCCCCACCGCCTCGATCACCCGGTCGGCGAAGGCGCCGCCGGTGAGCTCCTTCACCCGCTCGACGATCCGCCCGTGGTCGTCCATCGGGATCAACTCGTCCGCGCCCATCTCCCTGGCCACCTCCAGCGAGAACGGCCGCCGGGAGATGGCGATCACGCGGGCGCCGGCGTCTTTCGCGAGCCGCGTGAGCAGCGCGCCCAGGAACCCGATCCCCACGATCGCCACCGTCTGCCCGGAGACGATCCCGCTTCGGCGGAAGATGTTCAGGGCGCACCCCAGCGGCTCGCCGGGGAACGGCTGCCCGTCCAGCCGCGCGGGGAGCGGGACCACGGCCGACGCGTCGGCCAGGTCGTACTCCGCATAGGCGTGGTAGCTGAGCGCCGCCACGCGCTCCCCCTCCGCCAGTCCCTCGACGCCGTCGCCGCGGGCGTCGATCACGCCCCAGCCTTCGTGGCCCAGGGCGCCGGGGTCCGTGGGATACTTCATCCACTCCGCGCCGCCCCAAGGGGTCAGGTTGCTGGCGCACACGCCGCAGCCCTCCATGCGGATGCGCACCTGCCCCGCACCCGGCTCGGGGAGCGGGACCTCTTCGAGCACCACCTGTCCCGGGCCCGCCAGGCGGACCGCCTTCATCGTGCCGGTCGCGGTCAGCATCCGTGTGGCCGTATAACTTGTACGAGTTGGGATATGTTTCGTCGCCGCGGGGGCTGGCGGGGCGCGCCACTGCGGGCGGGCGGAGGGAGCCGCCCGGAAAGCGGACGCGCCGCTTTTGCACCCTGCATGCCACCCCGGGCTCAGCCCCGGCGCCGTGCCTGGGCCCTGGTACGGACCCGCTTAGACCGCCGCCGGCACCTGCGCCCGGCCGCTCTCCACCACCGGCCCGCGCGGCACCACGGCGGTGTCGAGGTTGGCCTCGTGCAGCCAGCCGGCCAGCTTCCCGAGCCCGTCCTCCCACGCGGTCTCGGCGCGCCAGCCAAGGACGCGCTCCAGGTGGCGGGTGTCGCTGACGTACACCTTCTGGTCGCCCGGCCGCCACTCGGCATACGTCGCCCCCGCGCGCGCGCCGGTGATCTGGCGCAGCCGGTCGATCACGCCGCGCACCGACACGGCGTTGCGGTGGCCGCCGCCCACGTTGAACACCTCGCCCGCCACGCGGTCGAGGTTGGCCATCGCCAGCCGCAGGGCGTTCACCAGGTCGCCGATCCACAGGATGTCGCGCACCTGGCAGCCGTCGCCGTAGATGGTGAGCGGCTCGCCGCGCAGCATGGCCCGGCCGAAGTGCGCCACCCACCCCTGGTCCTCGGTGCCGAACTGCCGGGTGCCGTAGATGCAGCTCATCCGGAAGACGACCGTCGGCACCCCGTAGATGCGCGAGTAGTCGTGCACGTACTGGTCGGCCGCGCCCTTGCTGCACCCGTACGGGCTGTGGAAGTCGAGCCGCGCGTCCTCGCCGATCCCCAGCCGGCCGTCGGCGTACACGTAGCGGCCTCCGTCCAGCTTCACCCGCACCTCGTCGAGCCCGCCGTACACCTTGTTGGTGCTGGTGAAGAGCACGCCCGGCGGGTTCAGCATGCCGCGCGCGGCCTCGAGCACGTTGAAGGTGCCGATGACGTTGGTCTGCAGGTCGGTGGCGGGATCGATCAACGACGTGGTGACCGCGACCTGGGCGGCCAGGTGGAACACGAACCGGCTCTCGCGCACCAGCGAGGCGATGCGGGCGCCGTCGCGCACGTCCACCGTCTCGATGCGCACGCGGCCGCCGTGGCGGCGCTTGAGCCAGGCGGCGTTCATGCGCACGCCGTCGCGGCTGAAGTTGTCGGCCACGATCACCTTCTGCCCGTCGCGCAGCAGCGCGTCGGCCAGGTTGCACCCCACGAACCCCGCGCCGCCCGTGACCAGGATGTACTCCCGCTTCCCCTTCATCGTCGTCCCCTTCCTCACAGCGTGAGACCGCGAGCGGCGAGCTCGGCGGCGTGCGCGTCCACGGTGCTCTCGGGCCGCTCCTGCCGCTGCAGCCACGCCACCAGCTCCTCCATCCCGGCTTCGAAGGCGACTCGCGGCTCGTAGCCCAGCACCTCGCGGGCGAGCGAGATGTCCGCATAGCAGTTGCGGATGTCGCCCACGCGGTACTTGCCGTTGACCTCGGGCTCCACCCCGCTCCCCAGCACCCGGGCCAGCGTTTCGGCCACCTCGCGCACGCTCACCGCGCGTCCGCTCCCCACGTTCAGCGCCTTCCCCACCGCCGCGTCTCCGTCGGCCGCCAGCAGCAGCGCCCGCACGATGTCGTGCACGCTGACGAAGTCGCGCCGCTGCCCGCCGTCTTCGAAGACCAGCGGCGGGAGGCCGTTCAGCAGCCGCGAGCTGAAGATGGCGGCCACGCCGGTGTAGGGGTTGGAGAGCGCCTGGCGGGGGCCGTAGATGTTGAAGAAGCGGAGCGCCACGCTGGGGATCCCGTAGGTTTCCCCGATCATCAGCGCCATGCGCTCCTGGTCGGCCTTGGTGAGCGCGTAGATGGAGGTGGATTCGAGCGGCTTGGCTTCGTCGGTGGGGACGGGGGCGAGCGGCACGCCGTCGGGGTCGTGCAGCTCCCAGTCGTGCCGCTTGAGCTGCTCCAGCGAGCGGGTGCTGACGCGGGGCTCGCGGCCGTCGGGGCGGGTGTAGCGCCCCTCGCCGTAGATGGACATGGAGCTGGCCACCACCAGCCGCTCCACGGCGCCGCGGTCGTCCACCAGCGCCTGCAGCAGGTGGGCGGTGCCCATGGTGTTCACGGCCGTGTAGTCGGCCACCCGGTACATCGACTGCCCCACGCCCACGGCGGCGGCCAGGTGGTAGACCACCTCCATCCCTTGCAGCGAGCGGCGCACGGCCTCGGCGTCGCGCACGTCGGCGTTCACGAACTCGGCGTCGGCGGGCACCCACTCGGGCATGCGCCGCGCGGGGCCGTGCACCTGCGGATCCAGGTTGTCCAGGATGCGCACGGTGTCGCCGCGCGCCAGCAGCGCGTCGACCAGGTGGCTCCCCACGAACCCCGCCCCTCCCGTCACCAGAACCTTGCGAGCCACTGAAGCTCCCCTTGCTGCGTTGGTCGACCCGCCCCCTGCCTCTGGGACGGCCCTCGCTTCCACCCTCGTGTCCCACGCTCCCGCGCGCAGCACCCGATCCGACGTCCCCCGACAGGGAACATACGAAGCGCCGGAGACGCGCCAGAGCTGCGCCAGGGTTTGTAGCAGCGCGCCGCGGCCGGAGGTTCGCTGCGTCGGTCAGCCGGCGGCAGGCGCCGCCGGGGCCAGCCGGACGTCGTACTCGGCCGACCAGCGCCGCAGCCGCCCGTCCACTTCGTCGGCCCACACGCCGGCCACCAGCCGCTGCGCCAGCCGCACGCCCAGCCGCTGCTCCTGCACGCGCGCCGCCTCGGCGCTCCGCCCCTGCTCCAGCAGCCCGGCCGCCTCCATCTCCAGCGCGAACGCCAGCCGGTCCAGATCGGTGAAGATCCGGCGGCGCAGACCGGCTGCCTCGGGCGCTTCTACGGGCGGAGGCGAGCTGAGCATTTGCCTGGCTTCAGGGCCTGGAACTGGACTGGCGCGGCGCCTTCACCCTTCCCGGGCCCACCGCCGTGCGCGGAGCAAACGCCTGCGCAACATGTGTGCCTCGTGTACTTTGGGCCCAGGCCAGCAAACACCGGCGATCGGCTCCATCCATCATCTAAGTACCCTCCCTGCACAGCTTTGTAGATCTTCATGGACGCTCGTGAAAGCGGTGCGCGCAAAGGCCCGGTTTCTCCAGCGCCCGGACCGGGAGACTCGGCAACGCGCAGGCGCTTCGTTTACGTCACCGCTGACCCGACGTTAAACTGGACACCGTGCGATAACCCGTGTTTTTCCCTGTGGTGGCGCATTCCGGGCGGAACTCCAGGCACCTGCCGGACCCAGGGTCCAGGGCGTGCGCGACCGTCCCGCACGCCGGGGCGAAACGCCGGAATCTCCCCGTGCAAGGTGCGGCCCGCCGCCGGCCGGAGCCAGACATTCCTTCGCGGCGTCTCGCCCGCGCCCGCCGCGCGAGCATGCGGGTGTCCACATTCGTTTCGCCGCCGCGATCGGTCGTGTCCGCCGCCGGCATCCGTGTCGGCATGGTGGACGAGGGATTTCCAGCGTCGGCCGCGGCATCCTCTCTGTAGCAGAATCGGCCATCTCGACCACGCTGCCACCCGCCGCGCGCGTCCTCCGGATCCAACCTGCGTCCGGCCGTCGCGGCGGGGTCAGATCACCTCCGTCTCGGCGGCTTCCGCGTCCGCACCCGTCTCTCCGGGGACGACGACTTCCTCCACGCTGGTCTGCGCCACGCGCGTGTCCAGGATCGGGCGCATCGTCTCCGTCGACGGCGCGAAGAGGGTGAGCTGCTCGGGGTCGGCGAAGAGCGCGGCGAAATCCTCGGGGCGGAGGGCGCGGGCCAGGCGCGAGGCGAAGTTGTCGCGCAGCACGCGGGCGTAGTGGTCCACGTCGTAGTCGCGCGGGTCGGCGCGGCCGGCGGCCAGCTCGTCGAACGAGGGGGCCACCGCGCCCGTGCCGGCCTGCGTGCGGTAGACGTGCACGCGCTCGCCCGGGCGCCAGTGCGTGCGGCCGGCGGCCAGCAGCGCCTCGTACGCCAGCTCGCGCCGGGTCTCGCGCGTTTCGGCGTACTGCTCGGGCGGCTTGGTGAGCCGCACGCGCGACGCCACCTCCCAGGTGGGCAGCTCGCGGCGGCGCAGCGCGTCGAGCATGTCGAGATACGCCTGCCGCACGCCGGTCAGGTCGGCCGCGAACAGGTGGCGCAGCGCCTGGCGCAGGAACGCCTCGCCGTACGGCTCCGCGCGGCTGCTGCGGAAGGCCACGCCGCGCAGCTGCAGGGTGCCGTCGTAGTGCAGCAGCGCGTAGTTCTTGGGCTCGTGGCTGAGCATGGCCGCGTAGCGCCCCTCGAACTCCAGCTGCACCAGCGGCGGCAGCAGCGCGGCCACCTCGGAGACGACGCGCCGCTCGTCCGCCTCGGTCCAGTCGGCCGGTACGGAAAAGTAGACCCCGTCGGTGTCGGCCTCGAGCAGGGTGACGCCGCGCGCGGCCAGCTCGCGGCACATCAGCGCCAGCGTTTCGCGGCCGCGGCGGGTGACCTCGTTGGCCGCGTGCACGTCGGCGAAGCGGGTGAGCCCGCCCCCCGCGGCCAGGTACCCGTACGCCGAGTTGACCACCAGCTTCATCGCGGCCGAGGTGGCCTCGTGCGTGTGGCGCTCGGGCGAACCGGCCGGCGCCGCGCGCGCGGCCGCCTTCTCGGCCAGGCGCCGCTCCACCAGGCGGTCGACCAGCGCCAGCATCGCCCCCAGGTGGTCGCGCGCGGGGCCGATGCGGAAGGCGCGCATCAGCGACGGATACAGGCTGGCGACGTCCGCCTTCACCACGCGCCAGGCCACGCCGGTGGCGAAGAGGTGGAGCGCCGCGCCGGTGTGCGGGGTGCCGTCCTGCGGCTGGTGCGCGGGGAGCGCGGCGCCGGAGCGGAGGTAGGCGCGCACCAGCAGCGGGTCGATCACGCCGGTGGCCGGGCCCGCGTCCGCCAGCCGTTCGTATCGCCGCGGCGCCATCCGCGCCAGCGCGAAGGCGGCGCCGCCCAGCAGGCGCGAGATGGCGGCGACCTCCTCCACGTCGTCGGTGGCGTAGCGTCGCACGCGCTCGGGGTCGTGCCGCCAGGTGGTGAAGATCAGGTGGCCGGGCACGTACTCGCGGTCGGGCGACGCCACGCCCAGGTGCCGGGCGACCGCCTTCAACCCGTGCCCCGGGAGCTCGCGCGCCGAAAAGTCGTAGCGCTGCACCGCGTCCAGCGTGTCGATCAGCTCGCGGCCGGGTGCGACGTAGCGCACGCGCCGGTCGGCATCGCGTTCGTTCGCCACGCCGCGGCGGGCCGCGCGCTCGCGCAGCCCCATCCGCTCCACGCGCCCCAGCATCAGCGGCACGCCCAGGCGGCGGGCGCGCGTGGCCAGGAAGGGGAGGTCGAATCCGTGCAGGTTGTGGTTCTCGATCACGTCCGGGTCCGCCGCGCGGATCACCGCGATCAGCCGGCGGATCAGCTCCGCCTCGCCCGCGTCGTCCACGCCGCGCGTCTCCAGCACCTCGGTGGAGCCGTCGGGAAACTTCACCGCGGCCATGAAGATGCGGTCGCGCGTGGCGTCGAGCCCCATCGTCTCCAGGTCGAACTGCAGCCGGTGCAGCCGGTCGAACGAGAGGCCGCGAAAGTAGTTCCGCCCCGTCGAGACGAGGTACTGCTCCTCGGGCGGCAGCGCGAGCACGGCGGCCTGCCCCAGGTCGCGCAGGCTGGTGACGGGCCGGCGCAGGCGCTCGGACGCGCCCTGCAGCACCGCGTCCGCCAGCGCCCTGCCGTCCGCGGCCGAGACCAGGTAGCGCAGGGCGCCGGGCCCGTCCAGCTCGCGGAAGCAGACCAGCGCGTCGGCGTCGCCCTCGGGCGCCAGCGCGGGCCCCAGGTGCAGCAGGTCGTCCAGCGCGTCTAGGAGGAGCCACGGCCGGAACCGCTCCTCCTCGCGCACCAGCTCGCCCGTCGGGGGGATGCGCCGCCACACCGTCGCCCGCCCGTCCTGCTCGGCCCACACCGACACGATCCCCGGCGTGGCGTCCCACCCCCACAGCCACTCGTCGCCGCGCGCGGACGCATCCGCCGCAGCGAGGCCTGCGGCGGATGCGGAAGCGGGGTTCACCGTGCTCTCTGCGGACGCGTTCAGGCTGCCGCGCCGGATGGCTCGTCGCCGCTGAGCGTGGTGAACTGATCGACGCGAACGCTGCCTTCGGGGAAGCGCGCAACGATCTCGAGCTCGCCGCCCAGCGCGCGCACGTACCGCCGCAGCGTAGAGATATACATGTCCGTGCGACGCTCCAGGCGTGAGATGGCCGACTGGCTCTGCTTCATCGTGGCGGCGAGGTGCTCCTGCGAGAGCTCACGCGCGCGCCGAAGCTCGTGAAGGGGCATCTCCGCCAGCAACTCGGCCGAGAGGCGGCGGATATTCTCCTGCCGCTCGGGGGGCAGCGCCGCCACCAGGTCACGAAACTTCTTCGCCATTCTCGCTCTCCTCGAGCAACTCGTTGAGGTGATCGTCGTACAACCGCTCGGCGATCGGGACGTGGACCTCGTACCACCGATCATCCCCGGTCTTGTACCGCCCAGCAGCAGCACGGCCATTCGTCTCGGATCGAACGCGTAGAGGATTCGCAAGGGCCGTCCACCCCGCTGTACGCGGAGCTCCCGAAGCTGGCCATGGCGCGAGCCGCGGATCTGTGACGAGTGCGGGAACCTGAGCTGTGGCCCGAAGCGCTCCAGCAGCCTCACCGACGCGGCCACTGCATCCTGGCCAGCTTCGGGGAGAGAATCCCACCATTCCTCGAACTCGTCGGTGTACTCGACTTCCCATGTGCTCTGAATCATATGACTCCCGAGTCATGAAATCAAGCGTGGCGGAGAAAAGAGTCGGGCGATACCTGGAATCGGCATCGCCCGAGGGGATGGTCACCGGGAGCGGCGATCAGAACGGCAGGTCGTCGTCGTCTTCGAGCGGGGGGGCTTGGAAGTCGTCGTAGTCGCCGCCGCGGCCGCCGCCGCCGCCACCTCCCCCGCCACTCCCACCACCGCCGCGCGCGCCGGACGCCGCCGGGCGCGAGCTGCGGCTCTCCCAGTCGCCGCCGCCGCCACCGCGGCCCTCGCCGTCGTTCTTCCCGCCCAGCAGCACGATCTCACGGGCGCGGATCTCGGTGGCGTACTTGGTCACGCCGTCCTTGTCCTGGTACTGGCGGTACTCGATCTCGCCCTCCACGTACACGCGGTCGCCCTTGCGCAGGTAGCGCTCGACCACGTCGACCAGGCGGTCCCACACCACGATGCGGTGCCACTCGGTCTTTTCCTGCTGCTGGTTGTTCTTGTCGGTCCAGCGCCGGCTGGTGGCCACCGAGAACTGGGCGACGCGCGCACCGCTGGGGATGGTCCGGATCTCCGGATCGCTCCCCGTGTTCCCGATCAGCATGGCCTTGTTGAGACTGCGCGCCACGGAACCCCTCCTTTTGGACACATTTGAACAAAGTGGACAACGCGGTTCGGCGCTACGTTGGCGCGCTTTGTCCGCCCTGTCAAGACTCTCGTTTCACACCCGCAGGCGCATCACCAGCGCGTCCTCGGTGGGCTGCGCGTAATACGACCGCCTGCGGCCCACCACCACGAAGCCGCGGTCGCGGTAGATGCCCTGCGCAACGTGGTTGCTCTCACGCACTTCCAGGAACAGCTCGTGGGCGCCGCGCTCCTTCACGCGCTCCACCACGGTGTCCACCAGCGCGCCGCCGATCCCCATCCCGCGGGCGTCGGGGCTCACCGCCACGTTCCCCAGCTCGCTCTGGTCGATGTCGATCACCGTCCAGCAGGCGGCGTAGCCGGCGATCACGCCGTCGAGCTCGGCCACGTACAGGTCGGTGTCGGTGCGCTTCATCAGGCCGGTGAAGGTGGCCTCCTTCCAAGGCGTGCTGAAGCACACGTTCTCCACCATCAGCACCCGCGGCAGGTCGGCCGGGCGCATGCGGCGGATGCGGAAGCCCGGGTCGGCGTGCAGCCCGAACGCGCCCTCGGCGTCCACGCGCGCCATCACGCGCCCCTCGCGGCGGCGATGCGCTCGGCCCCCGACGCGCGCAGGTACTCCGGCTCCCACGCGGCGGGGTTGGCCACGCGCCCGAGCTCCGGGACCGTCCGCGCCAGCCACAGCAGCCCCGCCGCCGGAGATTCGCCCGGCTCCGTGGCCACCGCGTCCGCGCCGAACGCGGCGCGCAGCGCCTCGGCGTGCGCCGCGGCGCCGTCGCCGGTGAGCACGGGGTGATGGGTGGCAAGCCGGTCCACGACGTCGTCCAGCGAAAGGATGGCGGGCGCGAGCAGTTCGTCCACCACGCCGCCGTCAAAGCGCCAGCACCCGGCGAACACCTCGCGGTTGCGGGCGTCGAAGAGCGCGGCGGCGGGGCGGCCGGTGGACCGCAGCGTCGCCGCCGCCGCCATCAGCCCCGAATATGCCAGCAGGGGTACACCGAGCGCCTTCACCAGCGCCTTGGCCGTCGCCGCGGCGATGCGCAGCCCGGTGAAGGAGCCCGGTCCGCCGCCCACGACGACCGCGGCCAGGTCGCGAGGGCGCAGTCCGGCCGCGCGCACCGCCGCGTCCACCGCCGGCATCAGCAGGCTCGACGCGCCGGTCGTGGCCTCCAGCACCCGCTCCGCGACCACGCGGCCGTCCACGCCCACCGCCACGGAGCCGCCGCGGGTGGAGCTGTCCAGCGCCAGCACCGGCTTCGCATCGCCCGTCACCGCGCTTCTCCGTCGATCGCCGGCAGCGGGAGCGGATCGCCGACGGGATGCGCCCGCACGTGGCGGGAGGACGGATCGCCGAAGTCCTCGATCTCGATCTCCCAACGTGGAGCGGGGAGGAGCGATTCGGCGCGCTGCGGCCACTCGATCAGCACCAGGTCGTCGGGCCCGCCCAGCTCGTCCCACCCCAGCTCCCACACCTCGTCCGGGTCTTCCAGCCGGTACAGGTCCAGATGCGCCACCTGGAGTCCCCGCGGCGTGGGGTAGCGGAAGACCAGGTTGAAGGTGGGCGAGGGGACGTCGCCCTCCACCCCGGCGCCGCGGGCGATGGCGCGGGCGAGCGTGCTCTTCCCCGCGCCCAGGTCGCCGCGCAGGGCGATCACCAGCGGCGTGCGCGCCGCCCGCCCGATCCGCTCGCCCCACGCGCGCATCTGCTCCTCCGTCAGCTCCGCCTGCATCGGCCCCGGTTGATTGGTCTGCGCCACCGATCGGTCCACTCCGCGGGTCCAACGCTCGAACCCGGGCCCCGCACCGGGCGGTTGAAACCGCGGCAACCACGGCACGAAGTCCGCCTGCGCGGACTGCTCGTCTGTATCGACGCGCCGCCGGACACGGGCCGAGGGTAAAGCCGCGTCGGCCGGGGCGGCGCCATACGGCGGGTTGAAACCCGCCGCTGGAACTTCGGGAAGTCCGCCTTCGCCGACTGCTCCGTCGGCATCGCCGCGGAGGGCCAGGCTCGCCGGGAATGGTCACCGGCCGCCGCACCGCAGCGGCCACCCAGCCCCGGTGCCGCTCCCACGGCCTCGCGCAGTTTGCGAGGCTGCCTGTCGTTGTAGCCGTGGCGCCGTGGCTTCAGCCGCCCGGGCCAGAGCGGACCTCCCGGCACATCGTCTCTCCCCGCGACGTGCGGCGGTTAGAACCCCCCGGCGCCCTTCCCTCACACCGACGGCCGCAGCCCCGCGGCCACCTGCCGGCGCTGCTGGCTCGCGCTGGGGCGGGCGCCGTCGATCTCGGCCTTCAGCTCCAGGTACTGGTCGCGCAGCAGGGCGGCCTGCTCGAAGTCGAGCCGCGCGGCGGCGTCGCGCATCTGGTTCTCCAGGTGCTTCAGCATCTCCTCGGGGGTCTTGCCGAAGGGAAGCTTCTTCTCGGCCCCCTTCTTCCCCTTCCCGGCCATCGGCTGCTCCTTCGGCGTCCGCGCGTCGGCCACGCGCGTCTGCAACTCGATCTCCTCCACGCTCTTGATGATGGTGGTGGGGATGATCCCGTGCTCCTGGTTGTACGCCATCTGGATCTCGCGGCGGCGGTTGGTCTCCTCGATCATCCGCTTCATCGAGCCGGTCACGTTGTCGGCGTACAGGATCGCCTTCCCCTGCGCGTTGCGGGCGGCGCGGCCCACCGTCTGGATCAGCGAGCTGGCGCTGCGCAGGAACCCCTCCTTGTCGGCGTCCAGGATCGCCACCAGGCTCACCTCGGGAAGGTCGAGCCCCTCGCGCAGCAGGTTGATCCCCACCAGCACGTCGAACTTGCCCAGGCGCAGGTCGCGCAGGATCTCCACCCGCTCGATGCTGTCGATGTCGCTGTGCAGGTAGCGCACGCGCACGCCGGCCTGCTGCAGGAAGTCGGTCAGGTCTTCCGACATCCGCTTGGTGAGCGTGGTGACCAGCACGCGCTCGTGCTTCACCACCCGCTCGCGGATCTCGGCCAGCAGGTCGTCCACCTGCCCCTTCACCGGGCGGATGATCACCTCGGGGTCCAGCAGGCCGGTGGGGCGGATGATCTGCTCCACCACCACGCCGCCGCTGCGCGCCAGCTCGAACTCGCCCGGCGTGGCGCTGACGAAGATCGCCCTGGGCACCAGCTGCTCCCACTCGTCGAACTTGAGCGGGCGGTTGTCCAGCGCGCTGGGAAGGCGGAAGCCGTGCTCCACCAGGACCGTCTTGCGCGCCCGGTCGCCGTTGAACATCCCGCCGATCTGGGGGATGGAAACGTGGCTCTCGTCGACGACGACCAGGAAATCCTCGGGAAAGTAGTCGAACAGGCACGCCGGGCGCTCGCCCTCGGCGCGGCCGGCGATGTGGCGCGAGTAGTTCTCGATCCCGGCGCAGGTGCCGATCTCCATCATCATCTCGATGTCGAAGTTCGTCCTGCTCTCCAGCCGCTGCGCCTCGAGCAGCTTGTTCTGCCCGAGCAGCTCCTTCAGCCGCTCGTCCAGCTCGTGCCGGATGCGGTGGACGGAGCGCTCGATGGTGCTCTTCTGCGTCACGAAGTGCGTGGCGGGGTAGATGGCCGCGCGCTTCAGGGTCGAGATGGTGTCGCCCGTCAAGGGATCGAAGCGGGAGATGCGCTCGATTTCGTCGCCCCACAGCTCCACGCGCACGCCCTGCTCGTCGTAGGCCGGGAAGATCTCCACCGTGTCGCCGCGCACGCGGAAGTTGCCGCGCTCGAAGGCGGCGTCGTTGCGCGCGTACTGGATGTTGACCAGCCCCTCGAGGATCTTCTTGCGCCCGATCTTCTGCCCCTGCTCCAGCACCAGCATCAGCTGCCGGTACTCGCGCGGGTCGCCCAGGCCGTAGATGCAGCTGACCGAGGAGACGATGATCACGTCGTCGCGCTCCATCAGGCTCGACGTGGCGCGCAGGCGGAGCTTCTCGATGTCCTCGTTGATCGACGAGTCCTTCTCGATGAACGTGTCGGTCGAGGGGATGTACGCCTCGGGCTGGTAGTAGTCGTAGTAGCTGATGAAGTACTCGACCGCGTTCTTCGGGAAGAGCTGCTTGATCTCGCCGTAGAGCTGCGCGGCCAGCGTCTTGTTGTGGCTCATCACCAGCGTGGGCCGGCCGTGTTTGGCGATCACGTTGGCGATGGTGTACGTCTTTCCCGTGCCGGTGGCGCCCAGCAGCGTCTGGTACTTGTCGCCGCGCTTGAGCCCCTCGGCGAGCTCCCGGATGGCCTGCGGCTGGTCGCCGGCCGGGGCGAAGGGGGAGACGAGTTCGAACTGCGCCATGCTGCTGCCTCTGGCCGTTGCGCCACGTGGAAGTTCCGCGGATCCCGGGCCTTCCACTACACCGAACAAACCCCGCAGTTCACGCGCGCGGAGTGTCCACGGGCGCCCTTCCGGGGGTAACGGAGGAAGATGGGGCGCCGGGGGATGCGAAGCAATCTTCCGCGCCCGCCGCGGCCATTCTGAACGGCAACGGCCACTGCATTTGGGCTCTCTCGGGCACGGAGGAACGGAGAAACGGAAACTGCAACACGAGCGCCGATCCAGCGTGGTGAAGGTTGTTCTTCCATTCTACCGTTCTTCCATTCTACCGTTCTTCCATTCTTCCGTACTTCCGTTCTTCCGTGAGAGCCCATGCAGTTGCTGTTCTATCCGATTGATTCCCAACCACTTGGCCGCGGCCGCGAAGAGTGGGCGCTCTCGCCGCCTGTTTCCTCTTTCGGCACGCGGCATGCGACGGGGGTCCGCCCCTTCCGGCCGCGGGGAGGCGGCCGGGGTCACCGTTCAGTGTGGAGGTGAGGATGAGCGCAACGATGACCGGAGACCCGGCGCGGACCGCAGCGCGGAGGCCGCAGCGGCGCGCGCCCGCCAGCGGCGACGTGCGGCGCAGCGACGTGAACCACGTCCGCAACACCGTGCCCGAGTTGGCCACGCCGGTGTGGGCCAAGCGGCTGGCGGTGGGGCTCGGCTACTTCAGCGTGGGGCTGGGGCTGCTGGAGCTGCTGGGCACCCGCCGGCTGGAGCGCTGGTTCGGGGTGGAGAACGCCAGGCTGATCCGCGCCTACGGCGTGCGCGAGATCGCCACCGGCGTGCAGATCCTGATGGGGAGCCGCCTGGCGCCGCTGCTGTGGGGCCGCGTGGCGGGCGACGTACTGGACCTGGGCACCCTGGGCGTGGCCGCGCGCGACGAGGACTCGAATCGCCGCAACCTTGCCATCGCCGCGGGCGCCGTGGCGGGCGTGATGCTGCTCGACATCCTGGACGGGATGGCGCTAAGCAAGACCCGCTCGTAACGGCGGGGTGATGGGCCGACGGCGTGGGTGGACGCTCCGGCACGGGGCGTCCGCCGCGCGCGGGGGCGGAGGATCGGAATCGGGGTTCGAGGCGGGCGGAAGGCGTGCGGGAACCGCGCGGGCGGTCCGTCTGCGTATCAGGGTACGAACGAGCGAGGCGGGGAGGAACTGGATGAGAGCGCTGGCGTGGCACGGCAAGGAAGACGTTCGGGTGGACAACGTTCCCGATCCGGGGATCGAGGAGCCGACGGACGCGGTCGTCCGCATCACCAGCACCGCGATCTGCGGCAGCGACCTGCACCTGTACGACGGCTACGTCCCCTTCATGAAGCCCGGCGACGTGCTGGGCCACGAGCCGATGGGGATCGTGGAAGAGGTGGGGAGCGGCGTCACCAACCTCGAGCGCGGCGACCGGGTGGTGGTCCCCTTCACCATCTGCTGCGGGAGCTGCTGGTTCTGCCAGAAGGGGCTGTGGAGCTGCTGCGACACCACCAACCGCAAGCCCGAGATCGCGCAGAAGCTGATGGGCCACGCGCCGGCCGGGCTCTTCGGCTACAGCGCGCTCACCGGCGAGTATCCCGGCGGGCAGGCGCAGTACCTGCGCGTGCCGCACGCCAACGTGATCTGCCTGAAGGTGGAGAACGACCTGCCGGACGAGAAGGTGCTCTTCCTCTCCGACGTCTTCCCCACGGGGTGGATGGCGGCCGAGAACGCCGAGATCGAGCCGGGCGACACCGTGGCCGTCTGGGGGTGCGGACCGGTGGGCCAGTTCTGCATCCAGAGCGCGTGGATGATGGGCGCCGGCCGGGTGATCGCCATCGACCGCGTGGCCGAGCGGCTGCGCATGGCCAGGGAGTTCGGCCGCGCGGAGACGATCGACTTCTCCGAGGGCCACGTCTACGACCGGATCCAGGAGATGACCAGCGGCCGCGGGGCCGACCGCTGCATCGACGCGGTGGGCGCCGAGGCGCACGCGTTCAGCAGCCTGGACGCGGTGTACGACGCGGCCAAGGTGGCGCTGCTGCAGGAGACCGACCGGCCGCACGTCCTCCGCGAGGCGATCATGTGCTGCCGCAAGGCGGGGACGATCTCCATCCCCGGCGTGTACGTGGGGGTGGGCGACAAGATCCCGCTGGGCGCGCTGATGAACAAAGGCCTGACCATCAAGACCGGCCAGACGCACATGCTGCGCTACATGAAGCCGCTGCTGCGCCGGGTGGAGGCGGGCGACATCGACCCGTCGTTCATCATCACCCACGTGCTGCCGCTGGAGCAGGGCCCCAACGCCTACAAGACCTTCCGCGAGAAGCAGGACGGCTGCATCAAGGTGGTGCTGAAGCCGTGGGGCGACGGCGCGCAGGCCAGCGCGTAAAGGACGCCACATCGACCCGTGGGGCCGATCATCCGCGCGATGATCGGCCCCGCGTCGCTTGCGTTCCGCGGGTCTGGGGGGATGGCGCCGGCACGCAGAGATCGTAGAATTTGCGAGTGAACTCGCCGCTACCACGGCACACAGTCCGCCTTCGCGGACGACCGTAAACTATATTCGCCTCCGCGACACAGCCGGTCGCAACGAGATGACGTGAAGCTAGACGGCAAGCACCTGTTCGCGCTCGCCAGGGGGACGCTCATCCTCCTGGCGTTCCTGTACGCGGGGAACGCGATCTCGTCGCTCCTGCGCCTTCCGCTGCCCGGGAGTGTGCTGGGGATGGTGATGCTGGCGGCGGCGCTGCACCTTGGCGTGGTGCGGCCGGAGTGGGTGCGACCGGCGGCGGACCCGCTGATCCGGCACATGTCGCTGCTCTACATTCCGCCGGGCGTGGGGGTGATGGCGTACTTCGGGGTGATCCGGCGCGAGTGGCTGCCGCTGGTGGCCGCCGGCGTGGTGGGGATGGTGGCGGTGATGCTGGTGGTGGGCCGGCTGCAGCAGGCGATGGAACGCCGTGGGTGACGCCGCCGCCGCGCCGCTCGCGATCGTGGCGACGGTGCTCGTCTACGCGGCGGCGCAGCGGCTGTACACGCGCGTCCGGCACCCGCTGCTGAACCCGCTGCTGGTCGCCATCACCGCGCTGATCGTGCTCCTTGAATCGAGCGGTGTGGAGTACGGAAAGTACGACCGCGGCGGGCGGCTGATCTCGTACTGGCTGGGCCCGGCGGTGGTCGCGCTCGGCGTTCCCCTGCACGCGCAGCTGCACGAGATCGCGCGGCGCGGCCGGGCGATGCTGGCGTCGATCCTCGTGGGAAGCGTGGTCGGCATCGTGAGCGGCACGCTGACGGCGATCGTGCTGGGCGCGCCGCGGCAGGTGGTGCTCTCGGTGGCGCCGCGCTCCGTCACCACGCCGGTCGCGATGGGCGTGGCGCAGAAGCTGGGCGGGATCCCGCCGCTCACGGCCGTGCTGGTGATCTCCACCGGCGTGCTGGGCGCCGTGGCCGGGCCGACGCTGATGCGGCTGGCCGGCGTCCGCAGCCGCACCGCGTGGGGGCTGGCGATGGGGAGCGCCGCGCACGGCATCGGCACCGCGCGGGCGGTGGAACAGGGCGAGGTGGAAGGCGCCACCAGCGGCCTGGCGATCGGGCTGATGGGCCTCGCGACGGCGATCCTCGCCCCGCCGATCGTGGCGCTGCTGCTGAGCGTCTTCGCCGCGCGATAGGATCTTTTTTCGAGGGCGCCCGGCTCGCAGGATCGCGATCAAAGTCGCGCCGAACCGTCCGCACCCCCGTACCTCCGCACCCCCGCACCCGTCAAGCCGTCCCGCCTTCGCCCCCCTTCAACGTAGCCCGCAGCGCGCCTTCCAGTTCCGGGTGCTCGAACGAGTAGCCGAGCTGCGTCAGCTTGCGGTGCTCCACGCGCTGGCTGTAGAGGATCGTCTCCTCGGCCATCTCGCCGAAGGCCAGCTTCAGCGCGAAGGCCGGGAGCGGGAGGATGGTGGGGCGGTTCAGCACGCGGCCCAGGGTGCGCACGAACTCGTCGTTGGTCACCGCGCCGGCCACCGCGTTCACGGGGCCGGAGAGCCGGTCGTCCACGATGGAGAGGTAGAGCACGTCCACGGCGTCGTCCAGCGCCACCCAGCTCATCCACTGGCCGCCGCCGCCGATGGGGCCGCCGGCGCCCAGGCGGAACGGGGTCAGCAGCTTGGCCAGCGCGCCGCCTTTCGCGGTGAGCACCACGCCCAGCCGCGGAAGGACCACCCGGACGCCGGCGCGCGCGGCGGGCTCGGTGGCCGCCTCCCAGTCGCGCACCACGCCGGCCAGGAACCCGCCGCCGGGCGCGCTCATCTCGTCCACCCGCTCGTCGCCGCGGTTGCCGTAGATGCCCACGGCCGAGGCGTTCACCAGCACCTTCGGCTTCCGCGCCAGGCGGGCGACGGCCTCGGCCAGCGCGCGGGTGCCGTCCACGCGGCTGGCGCGGATGCGGCGCTTGCGCTCGGCCGTCCAGCGCTCGGCCACGTTCTCGCCCGCCAGGTTCACCACCGCGTCCACTCCTTCCAGCCCGGCGGCGTCCACGCGCCCGCCCTCGGGGTCCCAGCGCACCTCGCCGGCGCCCTTCGGCTCGCGGCGCACCAGGCGGACCACCGTGTGCCCGTCGCCCTGCAGCCGCCGCGCCAGCTCGCTGCCGATCAGCCCCGAGGCGCCTGCGATGGCGATGCGCAGCGGCGCGCGCGGGGCGGGGTTCGCGTCCATGGGCCTCTTTCCGGGATCGATGGGCCGGAGATGTGGGTTGGGGGGACCGGATATCTTACCCCGCATGTTCCCCGCCGCAACACCGTTCGGTGCCGGCCCACATCCTCTTCGGCTCGGGACGGCGGAACGGCAAATCTCACGCAGAGTCGGCAGAAACAACTGTAGCAGTTCCTCTGCTGACTCTGCCTGAGGCCATTCCTGTTTTGCCCCCAGGCGAAGAACGGGCGGCCCGTGATGGACCGCCCGCGCATCAACCCGCCGGCAGGACGAGCGGATCAGTAGAACCGCGACAGCTCCAGGCGCCCGCTGCCCACGAGCTGGCCTTCCACGCGCACGTAGTCGTTCTGGCGCAGGTTGCGGAAGCGGTTGGCGTCGGTGGAGTTGCTCTGGTACGGCATCACCACGGTCAGCGTGCCGCCGTTGGTGCTCAGCGCGAACTGCCCGCGCTGGTAGTCCACCCAGGTCACCCGCCCCTCGGCCCGCGTGTACCCGGTGCCGCCGCCGTTGTACACGCCGGTGTTGTTGTACCCGCCGTTGTTCTCCTGCACGCTCTGCGTGACGGTGATGTAGTCGGTGTAGTACTGGCCGTTCTGCGTCTGCTGGATGCGCAGCCCGATCTGGTCGCCCTGCTCCAGCGCGGTGACCGGGTAGCGCTGGTTCTGGTAGACCACCTGCGTGTTCTGGTCGAAGTAGACGTTGCCCACCTGGCCGTTCTGGGTCTGGATCTGGATGATCTGGCGCTGCGTGTCCACGCCGCGCACCATCCCGTACACCTCGCCGCTCCCCGAGCCGGAGTTCGGCGACAGCACGCCGCCCAGCACGTTGCCCAGCGTGCCCAGCTGGCTGCAGCCGGTGATGGCCACCCCGGCCCCCAGCAGCACCACGCCCCTGAGCCCCCGCATCAATCCGTTCATCGCTCCGTGCTCCTTCTGAATCGGTCCCCGCGCAAGGCTCCGCACGGACGGCTCGCGGAGCGGCGGGTGGAAGTGGAGCAAACACGATGCCACGGGCGATCTATCTCTTTGCGTTTTAACGGTTTATCTTACGGAAACCACCCTGTCCAACACCGCCCCTCCGGTCGAACCGCGAACCGGCCCGAGTGCGGGCATGCGCGAGCGCGGCGGCGATCTTGACGGACGCCGCGCGGTGCGCGAACGTCTGTTCCTCGTTGCAACACGGATTGTAGCGCCGCGAGACAGGCACGCCGCCCCGCCGGGGGACGACCACCGCCGGATCACACCGTAAGCGGTTCAGCCGCAGGGACTTGCGGTAACCGGACCGGGCACGGTCCCGGTCGTGCCTTACGGGATGGCGGCGAAACGGCCGGGCGGGACGGTGGCCGGCGCCGAGGCGGTGACCGCCGGCGGGGGAACCCGACCGGCGGCGGGATCGCCCGGACAGGGCGGCGTCGGCCACCACCACCCCGCGGGCGCCGCAACGGGCGGCGCCACGAAGGTGTTCCCCATTTCCGCCCGTGCGGCTACGATTCGATCCGCCGCCACCGGACCACCGGCGGGGTGGCGGCCCGTGCGCGGTACCATCCATGCCACCACCAGGAGAGCAGGATCATGATCCATCGGAAAACCGTCCGGACCGCCGCGTCCGTCCTTGCCGGAGTGCTGGCGCTGGCCACGCTGGCGCCGCGCGCGGCCCACGCGCAGCAGCCCACCGTGCACACCGTGCGCATGCTGGTGGAGGGCACCATCCCGCGCTTCGACCCCGCCACCATCACCATCAAGCCCGGCGACCAGGTGCGCTTCGTGAACGTGTCGGGCGGGCCGCACAACGTGTCGTTCGACGCGGCCACCCTCCCCCAGGGGATGGACCACGTGATGGACCACGCGATGCCCGACCAGATCCAGCCGCTGTGGGGCAAGCTGCTGGTGGAGCCCAACGAGAGCTACACCATCACCTTCACCGGCGCCAAGCCGGGGCGCTACCCGTTCTTCTGCGTGCCCCACATGTACGACCGGCACGGCGGCACCGAGATGGGGATGAAGGGCCTGATCATCGTGCGGTAGACAGAAACCGCCGGGCCCGGCGCGGCACTGCGGGCCCGGCGGATCCGATCCCGTCCGCAGACTCGAACCACACCACTGATCGCGAGGAGCCGAGCCCGTGACGAAATCCGGTGCGGTCCGCGCCGCCTGCGCGCTGAGCGCGGCGTGCGCCCTGCTGTCCACCCATCCCGCCCCCGGCGGCGCGCAGTCGCTGCTCGACCGGCCGCCGAACCTTTCCGGCGGCTGGGTGGGAAGCAGCGGACAGCTGTACTTCAACTTCCTGCACCGCTTCACGGCCAGCGACGCGCCCGAGCGGAAGGTGAGCAACGTGCCCACCTTCACCCTGGCCGCGGGTCTCCCGTTGCGCACGCTGGTGGGGGTGGAATACGCCACCAACAGCAACCTGGCGCCCGGCTACCCCAACGAGTGGGAGATCTTCGTGCGCCACGCGCCGCTGCAGCAGGACCGCGGCGCCCCGGTGGACCTGGCCGCGCAGCTGGCCTACAACCTGGCCGCGCAGGGGCTGGACGGGGAGCTGGCGCTGGCGCGGCGGATCGGGCCGCTACGGGTGATCGGCGTGGGCCGGGTGCTCTCGGACCCGCTGGAGGCGGGCCGGCGCTACGCGGTGGGTGGAGGGGGAACGCTGCGCATCTCGCGCTTCTTCGCCCTGGCCGCCGACGCGGCCACGCTCACGGACCGCCGGGAGGGCGAGGAGGTGGCGTGGAGCGCGGGGGTGCACCTGGCCATTCCGGGCACGCCGCACACGCTGTCGATCCAGACCGCCAACACCAACGCCTACACGCTGCAGGGGGTGTCGCGGGGGGAGAAGACGCGGCGCTACGGCTTCGAGTTCACCATCCCGCTCACGCTGAACCGCTGGTTCGGCCGTTCGGCCGAGGGGCACGCGGCCGCCGGCGCGCCCCCCGCGCCGGAGCTGGCGCCGGCGGACTCGGGGGCCACGCCCACGGGCCCGGTGGCGCACGCGGGGATGCGGAACCTGGCCTTCGTGCCGGGGACGGTGGAGATCCAGGCCGGCACCACGGTGGAGTGGCTGAACAACGACCCGCTCTCGCACAGCGTGACCTCCGACGACGGCTCGTTCGCCTCGGGGCTGATCGCGCCGGGGCGCAAGTGGCGGCACACCTTCACCACGCCGGGCACCTACACCTATCACTGCACTCCGCATCCGTTCATGAAGGGCACGGTGGTGGTCAGATGAACCTGAGAGCGACGTATTCGATCAGCTGCGCGGCGTTCGCGGCGCTGGTGCTGGCGGGGGGGCTGGCGGGGTGCTTCAGCGAGCACGCCACGGTGCTGCCGCCCACCGGGCAGGAGCTGTGCAGCGGCGCCCAGCCGGCCGACGTGGTGCGGATCGTGGACTTCGGCTTCTCGCCCGCGCAGGTGACGGTGCCGGCGGGGGGTACCGTGCGCTTCGTGAACTGCAGCGCCAGCGCCACCCAGCACAGCAGCACGGCCGACGGCGGCGCCTGGGATTCGAACCTGCTGCCGCAGTACACGGTGTTCGAGCGGAGCTTCGCCACGGCCGGGAGCTTCCCCTACCACTGCACCCCGCACCCGTTCATGAAGGGAACGGTGGTGGTGCAGTAGAAGAATCAGCACCGATCGAGGAGTGGATCGCCGGGGAGCAGGGCGATTGAAATCGCTGCAACGACGACACGAAGTCCGCCTTCGCGGACTACCGGCCCCGGGGTGGCCGAAGCCGGGGGGCGCGGAAAAGCTTGCCTCGGTGCCGCGCTCCGGCACCTCGGCCGCACGATCGGCAGTAGTCCGCGCAGGCGGACTTCGTGTGGTTGTTGCAGCGAATTGATTCGCCCGGCAATCCAGCGAGCCAGCAGACCTTCCCCGATCAACGAGAACCGCCGCCCCTGTGCACCGGGGCGGCGGCTTCGTTTCCGTCGATGTGGCGGATCAGCGGCTGGGGATCACCAGCCGCTGGCCGATCTGCAGCTTGGAGCCGTGCAGGTCGTTGGCGTCCTTGAGCTTGGACACGCTCACGCCGGTGCGGCGCGAGATGCCGATCAGGGTGTCGCCCTGGCGGACGCGGTAGGTGCTGCGGCCCGAGCTGGCGGTGCGGCGGGCGGAGGGCTTGCCGCTTCCCCCCTCGCGGTTGGCGACGTAGCGCCGGTACTGCGCGGGGAACACGGCCACGTGGAAGTGCGGCGGATGGTGTTCCTCGGTGGCCTCGATCGCCCCTTCGCCCTCGATGTCGAGCAGGGTCTGCCGCAGCCAGCGCAGGCAGCGGCCCCGCGTGGGCTTGCGCAGGTCCACCGCGATCCCGGCGGGGTGCACCGACTCGGCCACCGAGTTGCGCAGCCGCACCGAGCGCGGCCGCGTGGCGCTGGTCACCACCAGCCGCTCGCCGCAGGCGTCGCGGTACTGCGCCGCCAGCCGCTGCACGAAGGTGCGCGTGGTGGGCAGCGCGTACGGATAGCTGGCGTCGGCCATTCGGTAGTTGGAGTTGCCGCTCATGCGCACCAGGTCGCCCTCGGCCGCCGCGCTGCGCACCCCGCGCCCCGAGCGGTAGAAGGTGAGGTCCTGCTCCTTGGCCTTGTTGTACATGCGCTCCACGCTGCCGCGCGAGCCGTGCAGCGTTTGCGCCTGCGCGCCGCCCGCCAGCAGCACCACGGCCGCCAGCGCGGCGGGAGCGATCCGGAGTTTCGGCATCGGTGTGGTCGGATGGGGATCTATCCGGAGTGATCGCGCGCACGCGGACCTGCAATCCGTACGCCCGCGCGCGAGCAGCCACGCAAGACTACACCGGATCGCGGCGCGGGGTTTCGGCAGCGAGCAACCGAGCAACCCAGCAGTGATTCGGACGACAGATCGGCGCGCGGATGAAGCCCTGCTGGCCGGCTGACGGGCGCGACTGAACCGGTGTCGCGCTCTGGCACCGCGGTCGCCCCGAAGGTGGTAGTCCGCGAAGGCGGCGCGAAGGCGGACTTCGTGTGGTCGTTGCCGCGAATTAATTCGCCCGGCGCAGGTCCCGAACTTCCCGGCATCGTCCATCCGTTCCCATCCTAACTCGTTGCAGGCACGCTATATGCGAGACCAGCCGGACTCGCTGAAGAGGATCTCGGCAACGAGCCAAGGGAGGGGAACATGCGGGCGAAGCGGCCTTTCATCTATCTCGCGATCTGCGGGGCGCTGCTGGGCGGCGCCATGGGGTGCGGCGGCGGAGGCTCGCCCACGGGCGCGACCGCGATGCAGGTGCCCAACACACCGCCGCCGCGTGACACCTCGCCGATGATCCCGACCAGCCCGCTGGGCGGAAACCACTGAGAGCAAACAGGTGCGTGAGTGCGTGAGTGCGTGAGTGCGTTTGGAAATCCAGCGCGCTCACGCACTTCCGCACCTGTTGCCGTTATTCCCGCGTAAGGCCCAGCTGCCGCAGCTTCTTCTGCAGGCTCTGGCGGTGCAGCCCCAGCGCGCGCGCCGCCGCGCTCACGGTGCCGTGCCGCTCCAGCGCCGCCTGCAGGTACGCGCGCTCGAAGGCGTCCACCGCCCGCTCCCGCGCCTCGGCGAAGGAGAGGTCGGCGAGCGCCGCGTCCACCGGGCGGATCGGGGCGGCGCTGGCCAGCAGCTGCGGCGGCAGGTCGCCCGCCTCGATCTCTTCCCCCTCCGCCAGCACCACCGCCCGCTCGATGGCGTTGCGCAGCTCGCGCACGTTCCCCGGCCAGTCGTACGCCAGCAGCGCCCGCCGCGCGCCCTCGCCCAGCCCGCGGACGGGGCGGCCGTGGCGTTGCGCCATCTCGGTGAGGAAGTGCAGGGCGATGGCGGGGACGTCCGGGCGCCGCTCCCGCAGCGGGGGGAGGTGGAGGGCGATCACCCGCAGGCGGTAGAGCAGGTCCTCCCGGAAGCCGCCGTCCACTCCCATCATCCGGTCCAGCGGCCGGTTGGTGGCGGCGACGACCCGGACGTCGACGGGGACGGGCTTCGTGGAGCCGACGCGGGTGATCTGCCGCTCCTCGAGCGCGCGGAGGAGCTTGGCCTGCGCGGGGGCGGCCAGGTCGCCCACCTCGTCCAGGAAGAGGGTGCCTCCGTCCGCTGCCTCGAACAACCCCTCGCGGTCGCGGTCGGCGCCGGTGAAGGCGCCGCGCACGTGGCCGAACAACTCGCTTTCGACGAGATCTCCCGGCAGCGCCGAGCAGTTGAGCGCGACGAACGGCTTCGCGCGGCGCCGGCTCTCGGCGTGGAGGGCGCGGGCGACCACCTCCTTGCCGGTGCCGCTCTCGCCGGTGATCAGCACGGTGGCGTCCGTGGGCCCCGCGCGGCGGATCACCTTCACCACCTCGCGGATCGCCGGGCTGTCGCCGATCAGGCCGCGGAACTCGCCGGCCAGCTCCTCGCGCAGGCGGGCGTTCTCGGCGCGCAGCGCCAGCACCTCGCGCGCGCGGCGCACCAGCGCGCGGACCTCGTCGTTGTCGAACGGCTTGGGCACGTAGTCGTACGCGCCGTTCTTGAGCGCGCGCACCGCCGTCCGCTCGTCGCCGTGCGCGGTGACCAGCACGAACAGCGTCTGCGGATGGCGCGCGCGGACCTCGTCCAGCAGTTGCAGGCCGTCCATGGCGGGCATGGTCAGGTCGCTCAGCACCAGGTCGGCCGGCGCCTCGTCCAGCATCGCCAGCGCGGCGGGCGCGTGCGGCGCCTCGCGCACGTCGTGCCCCTCCTCGCCCAGCAGCTCGGCGAGCGAGAAGCGGATCGACGGCTCGTCATCCACCACCAGGATCTTCATGGGGAGGAGCCGCCGGCGGGAACGATCCGCCCGAACCACCCGTCCGCCATTCGCGCTGGATCCGGGTTCGTCGGCACGGCGGCCCGCCCGCCCCGATGAACTCCGCGAAGGCGGAGTGCGTGCCGTGGTAGCCGCGACATGAGTCGCAACCTCTCCATCCCGATCAGGAGGTCGATCATTATCTGCCAGCCGGACGCCTGGCCGTGACGCCGATGATGCCGACGTACTCGCCGTCGCGGTCCACGCGGGCGCTGGGGACGCGCAGGCCGCTGATGGTGCCGTCCAGGTAGAGCGCGTCGGGGCACTGCAGCTCGTCGCGGATGAACAGCGCCAGCTCGCGGATGGACGCGCCCTCGGGCGCCAGCACCAGCGCGATCCGGCGCGGGCCGCAGACGGCCACGGCGTTGCGGGCGACCGTCGGATTCCCCGTCAGCCGGTGCGGGACGTTGCGGCTCAGCAGCAGCGGGCCGGATTGCGTGGCCTCGCGCATGTGCTCGACCGCCAGCGCGGCGCCCTGCGTGTCACGGACGTGCGCCGTGCCGTCGGCGGCGATGTAGAACACGCCGTTGGGGATGGCGAAGAAGTTCCCCTCCGCCTCGCCCGGCGGCGGGGTGGACGAGCGGTTGATGGGGCGCAGCACCCGGCCGCGCTCCGCGTGCAGCCCCGCCGGCTCGCGGGTGCGGTAGAAGATCCCCGCGTTGGTCGCCGCCAGCAGTGTTTCGCCGCGGCCGGCGAGCCAGCGGTCCAGCGCGGCGAGGGATCCGAACGGCTGACCCCGATCATCCTTCCAGAACAGCCGCACCTCGGCCCGGTCGAGATCGACGCGCACGACCTGGTACAGCCGGCCGCGCACGCGCAGCTGCTGATAGCGGATGCCATCGTGCTCCTGCGCGGCCGCGCACGAAGGCGCCACCGCGAGCACGAGCGCCGCCAGCGCGAGCCGCGGGAGGAGGCCGCGCCTCACTTCGCCCCCCTCAGCGCCGCCAGGATCAGCGCGGTGCGGCGCACCCGGGCGATGCGGGGGAAGACGTAGCGCAGCGCCAGCATGTGCGCCTCTTCGGTGAAGGTGGTGGTGGCGTCTTCGGCGATCACCAGCGCGTAGTTGCGCTCCCAGGCGTCGCGCGCGGTCGATTCCACGCCGTAGTTGGTCGCGATCCCGCCCAGGACGATCGTCCGGATGCCGCGGCGGCGCAGCTGCAGGTCCAGCTCGGTGCCGTAGAAGGCGCCCCACTGGTGCTTGGTGATGATGACGTCTCCCGATTTCGGCCCCAGCTCGGCGACGATGTCGCTCCAGTCCGCCGCCGGCTTTTGCGCGGGCGGCACCTCGTCGCGCGGCGGATTGAGCACGTCGCGCATGTCCGCCGAGAAGGCGACGCGGACGAGCACCACGAGCCCGCCCGCCGCCCGGAACGCATTCGCCAGCTTCACCGCGTTCGCCACCACCGCCGCCGAGGTGTGCGGCGCCGTGTCGCGCCAGACGATCCCCTTCTGCAGGTCGATCAGCACCAGCGCCGTGGTGGCGGGGTCCAGCTTCAGCTCTTCGTCAGCCATCTCGCTCGACTTCGCGGGGTTTCGCTCGTGGAGTCTGCGGGTAAACTCGCGGCTCCGACGGCACGCGCTCCGCCTTCGCGGAGTTCATCGCCGCGACGTGGTCGAGGCGTGTCACACGGGTTTCGCGTAGCCGTGGAGGAAGAAGTTGGCCGTCCCCTGGGCCTCGGCGTAGTAGTTCTCCCTCGCGAGCCGGCACTCCAGGTCGAAGGGGTCGTAGAACACCTTGTAGATGCTGAAGGTGCGGCCGTCGTTCAGCTTGCGCTCCAGCACTACGTCTTCCTCAGGGAGCACGTGGTCCTTCGCCGTCGATTCCACCGTGCGCAGCGAATCGACGAAGAACGCGCGGCCGCCGGGCTTCAGCGCGTTGCGCACCATCTCCCAGAAGTCCCCAAAACGCTCCGGCGGCACGTGCGACAGCCAGAACGAGAAGAAGACCACGTCGTACGCCTCCGGCTCGGGCGTCCACCGGAAGAGGTCGGCCTGCACGCGCCGCACCTTCTCGTCCCCCACGCGGATCCGGTTCAACTCCAGCACCTCGGCGGACGCATCGACCGCGGTGATCTCGTCCGCCCAGCGCACCAGCTGCTCGGTCCACCAGCCGGTGCCGCACGCCAGCTCCAGCACGCGGCCGGCAGGGTCGAAGTGCTCCAGCGCCGCGCGCACCTCCTCCACCTCGGCCCACCACTGCGCGCGGTGCTCGGGGCCGCGGTCGTACCGCCCCTGGCGCAGGAACCACTCGTCGTACTCGCCGGCGCGGGCGCGGTAGTACTCCTTCTGCTGCTCGAGCAAGGTGTCGGTGTGCACGGACATGGGCCTGAGAAGTCGATCGTCGCACAAGGGTTGGATCGGACGGCTCGTCAGGCTCGCACCGGCGGCTGAAGCCGCAGCAACAACCACGGAAAACCTCGCAATCCGCGCGAGGCTGTGGACGCGGCATCCGCGCGGGAAGTCCGGCCGCCGAAGCCCGTGGACGCAGGCGCGCAGTCCGCGAAGGCGGACTTCCCGATGGTTCAGCGGCGGGTTTCAACCCGCCGTCCTACGGGAAGCCTCGCAAACCGCGCGAGGCTGTGGCGCCGCCTTCCGTGCTGATGGCCGCCGTTCGTGCGGATGCCGGCGTGGGAGTCCGCGAAGGCGGACCTTGGGCCGTGGTTGCCTCGGATTTCAATCCGGGGTGCGAGGACCGCGGCGCGCACACGATCGGTCCACGCACAGGATGCCACACCCGTCCCGCCCCGCCACTCCCCAGGATGCTACACCCGACCCGCTGGCGCTACCCACGGACGATCACGCCGCCGCCGCCGCGCGCTCCGGCACGTGCAGCCGGAACTCCGCGCCGCCATCCGCCGTGTTGGCCGCCTCGACCGTCCATTCGTGCTCGCGCGCGAGGCGGCGGACCACGGCCAGGCCCAGTCCCGTGCCGTTGGAGCCGCTGTAGAACGGCTCCCAGATGCGCTCCAGCTCGCCCGCGGCGATCCCGGGGCCGTGGTCACGGACGACGATCGACGCGCCGCCGGGGTCCGGACGGGCGCGGACCTCCACGGCCGTGCCCTCGGGGGCGTGGGCGATGGCGTTCAGCAGCAGGTTGAGCATCGCCTGCGCCAGCGGCTCGCGCGCGGCGTGCGCGGAGGTGCCGTTGGCGTCGATCACCAGCCGCACCCGCGCCTTCTCCGCGCGGCTGCCGACGAGCAGGGCCAGGTCGTCGAAGAGCGGGGCCAGCGGCGTGGTCTCGTCCCCCGCCGCCGCCCGCGGCGCGCGCCGGGCGATCCCCAGCAGGTTGGCGACCAGGCGTTCCACGCGGCCCACCTCCTCCAGGATCACGCCGGCGTAGCGGCGGCGCTTCGACTCTTCGACCTCGTCTTCCGCCAGGCGCTGGGCCAGCGAGCGCACGCCGGTGAGCGGGTTGCGGATCTCGTGCGCGAGCGACGCCGCCAGCTCGCCGACCACGGCCAGGCGCTCCTGCTCGGCCGCGGCGGCGGCGATCTCGCCGGTGCGGGCGGCGCGCACCTCGATGTCGTAGAAGCGCAGCCGGGCCACGCCGACGAACACCAGCGCCTGGATCCACACCATCAGCAGGGGCATCAGGTACACGTGGGTGGCGCCGCCGGTCAGCACGCCGCCGATGATGCCGATCGGGAAGACGATGGTCATCAGCCCCAGCAGCACCCGGGCGGCGCGGCGCTGCCCCGGGGTGGCGCCGATCTTTCGCATCCGCCGGGTCATCCCCCACACCAGCACCACGGTGGAGACCGACCACGCCCCCAGGTTCCACGCTCCCAGCACCCACTCGGCGTAGCGGCGGTGCAGCGACGCCAGGTCCAGCGGAAGCAGGGCCAGCCCCAGCACGATCACGCCCAGCGCTGCCCACGGCTTCCCGTGCACCTCGTGCATCGCGAACGCCAGGAACAGCGCCGGCGCCATGTGCACGGCCCCGCTCACGACCGGGCTCATCCGGGCCCAGTCACCCGTGGCGAAGCCCCACCCCTGCGCCGCCAGCCACACCGCGATGGAGAGCTGGAACGCCGCGAACCAGCGGGCGCCCACGCTGCGCGGGTTGAACAGCAGCAGCAGCGACGATCCGAAGAGCGTGACGCCCAGCGCGAAGAAGGCGACGGCCGCGGCAGCCGGGTTCATTTGAAGGTGAGCCCCATCCCCAGGATGATGGTGCGGTTGGCGAAGAAGGCGGGAACGGCGCGCCGACCGGTGTAGCCCGGGCCGTAGGTATAGGCCTGCACGTTGGTCCTGTCCAGCAGGTTCAGCATCTCCAGGTACAGCACGCCCACGCTCCCGTTCATCGGCAGGTAGCGCATCACCCGCGCGTCCAGCCGCTGGTAGGTGGGCATCCGCTCGCCGTTCGGCGCGCCGTAGATCGCCCGGCCCAGCGAATCCGCGCCCAGCACGGGGGTGAAGGGCCGGCCGGAGCCCAGCCGCAGCGTGCTCCCCACCTCGAACGCGTGCGGCAGCGTGAGCCGGGCCACGCCGGTGAGCGTGTGCGTCACGTCCACGCTGGACGATGCCTCGCGTCCGTCGGCCAGCTTCACGGTGCCGTCGAGATACGAGTAGGTGATCCAGCCGTTCAGCACCTTCTGGTGGCTCCAGCGCACGATCGCGTCCATCCCCATCGCCCGGCCGCTGGCGATGCGGGGGCCGTCGCCGCGACCGACGTAACCATCGTACTCCTTCACGAACGCTTCGACCTTGACCGACGGTTCGCCGCCGTGCTCGGCGCCGACCGTCGCGTGCCGCGCCACGGTAGGGATGCCGCTGGGCGAGCCGGCGTCCGGCAGCTGGTACTTGGTGCGCCAGCGGCCCTGGTGGAACACCCCGCCGCCGGCCCGCAGCGTCCACCCCGCCGGCGCGCGGAAGGCGACCGCCACGCGCGGGTCCGCGGTCCACGTATCCTCCCCCGGCAGCCGGTCCGCGCGCACCCCGCCGATCACCGCGAAGCGCCCGCCCAGCTGCCGCTCGGCCTCCACGTAGCCGCCCACGTGCGAGGCATCCGCCAGCGACTCCGTCGAGTTGGACGGCGAGCCGGGCGCGAGCTGGTCCGTCGTCGGCACGCTCCCTTCCTCGCGCGCGTCCATCCACGCGCCCTCGACCCCCGCGCGGATGCGGCCGCCGCCGCCCCACGCCACGTCCCCCTCCCAGCGGCCGCGGACCGCGCGGTCGGTGCGGTCGCGGTCCAGCACGCCGTAGGCATAGCCCGTCGTCCGCGTGGTGAACGACAGCGAGCCGCGCATCCCCCGCGCCCCGTCCGACGACACGGTGCGGCCACTGAGCGCGGCCAGGCGGTTCATCCCCCGGCTGTGGAAGGGCCCCGTCCAGCCGTAGTAGTCCACGTCGCGGGCGGACTGGTCGCCGTCCGCCATCGCCACCAGCTTGAGCTGCGTGCCGGCGCGGGGCTCCCACACGGCGCCGGCGATCCCCTCGATGGCGGTCGGCGCCTGGCTGAACTCGCCGGCGCGGCCGTGCATCGCCAGCATCAGCGCGGCGTCGGTCCCGCGCACGCTGGCCCAGGCGCCCGCGCGGCGGCCGGCGGGCAACGTGCCGTTCACGCCCAGCTGCACGGTGTTCCCCAGCACGTTCACGCGCCGCTCGATCGGGCGGCCGTTGGTCTCCAGGTCCAGCACGCCGCTCAGAGCGTCGCCGTAGCGCACGGAGAAGCCGCCGCTGCTGAAGTAGGCGCTCTTCAGCACCTGGCTGTCGAGGATGCCGAACACCGCGCCGTTCAGGTTCTCGTAGCGGCCGGGGTAGACCAGCCGCGCGCCATCGACGAACACGGGCGCCTCGGACGGGTCGCCGCCGCGCACGTACAGGTCGCTGCCGTCGCCGGCGCGGGTGGCGCCGGGCATGGTCTGGAAGCTCTGCATCACGTCGGCGCTGCCGCCGGGCGTGGTGAGCACGTCGATGCGGCGCAGCGCCACCTGGCTGCGCGTGTCGTCCAGCCGGTTGCCGCCGTCCGCCACGATCGGCGCCATCGCCAGCGCGCTGGAGCGGTTCGCGGACGCCGCCGTGACCACCCCGCCGGGGCGGGAAGCGGAAGGGGCGGCCCGCGCCGCCCCTCCGGGGATGGGCTGGGGAGCGGGCCCGCCGCTCAGCCTCTGCTGGAAGCGCGCGTCCGCGGGAAAGAGCCGGGCGCCGCGTTGCCAGATCGCCTGCGCGTCGGCGTCGCGGCTGGTGCGCTTGTACAGGTCGCCCAGGAACAGGTACGGCAGGGCGAAGCGCGGGCTGTCGGCGCGGTCGTGCTGCTGGGCGACGAGGGTCTCCAGGTGGCGGATGGCGTCGGGCGTGCGGCCCAGGAACGCCGGCGTGTAGTAGTGGTTCATCGCCAGGCTGAAGCGCGCCTCCCAGCTGGTGCTGTCGATCTGCAGCGCCTGCTCCAGCAGGTCGTTCGCCTGCCCGATCAGCACGCCCTTCTGCATCATCTCGGCGAAGGGGATGCGGCAGCGGCTGGCCACGTTCGCCATCCCGATGCGCGGCGCCACGTCGTTGGGCGCGGCCTTCATCCACTGTTGATAGAGCGTTTCGGCGCGGTCCGCCGCGGCCAGCGCCGGCGCTTCGTTCTTCGCGTCCGCCGCGGCGATGCACTGCTGCAGCGCGGCCGCCGCGTCGGCGTGCGGATCGGCCTGCGCGGCGGCGAAGCGCGCGGCGAGGAGCAGCGGCGCGGTCGCCGCGATCGTGATTCGGGAGATGTACATCGGAGAGTCTCCGGTTGATCAGGGGTTCGGTGCCACCCGTCCGGTGGCGTTCCTGATCAAAGCAACCGCGAGACCGTGCGTGCTGGTTTCGTAAGTTATTGAGAATAGCCTAGATACGATTTAGACCACCGCGGCCTGGGTGCAGCCGCAGGGCGACAGTGCAGCCGCGCGGCTGCACCCCGGCGGCTGCATGGCGAAGAGGAGATCGCGACGGGTGGCGGGCGTCACGGAGATGCATCGATCCCGCGTCTCCCGACCGTCCGGGGAAACCCGCCGTGCACCCCTCAGCCCTTGCCGTGGCCCGCTTTCCGCAACATCGTTCTGTCATGAACGATTGCATGGAAAGCACGATGCAGGGGCTGCTGCCGCTGCTGCTGCGGGCACGGGCGGCGGTGGCCGAGCACGTGGAGCACCGGCTGGAGCCATGGAGCCTGTCGCTGGCCAAGCTCCGCGCGCTCGAGCAGCTCGCCGCCGAGCCCGAGGGGCTGCCCCTGGGTCAGCTGGCCGAGCGGCTGTGCTGCGTGAAGAGCAACGTGACCCAGCTCGTCGACCGGCTGGAGGCCGACGGCTACGTGCGGCGCCTGCCCAAGGCCAGCGACCGGCGCTGCGTGGTCGCGAAGATCACCGGCGCGGGCCGCGAGCGCTTCGAGAGCGCCGTGGTGGCGCGCGACGAGGCCGAGCGCGAGGTGCTGGAGCGCCTGAACGGCGACGACCGCGAGCGGCTGGTGACCCTGCTCGAACGGCTCACCGGGGAGCAGGGCTGATGGGATACGGCCTGCATCCCGATGCCTTCATGGATGACGGCGGCGAGCTCGACGGCTTTCCGCTGGGCGACGGCACCGCCGACTGCGGCGCCACGGTCGAGTGCCCCTACTGCGGCGAGCCGGTGGAGATCGTGCTGGATCCCGGCAGCGGCACCCGCCAGGAATACGTGGAGGATTGCGAGGTCTGCTGCCGCCCCTGGCAGGTCTCCGTCGCCTATGCGCCCGACGGATCCGCCGCGGTGGAGGTGGTCCCGGCGGACGATCCCGACTGAACCGCGGTGCGGAGGTACGGGGGTGCGGAGGTGCGGAACTTCGAGATGAACCAGACGGGGTGCGGCATGCATGCTGCTCCCCGTCGTGCGTTGTGTATGGAACACCGGCGTCCGATTCACCCGCCGGTGATGCACACGGACGCGGATTTGCTTACGTTGCGGCGTACGGTCCGTCCGTGCGTGATGCTTGCTCTCCGCGCGGATGTTCGCGTGGGAGTCCGCGAAGGCGGACTTCGGGCCGTTGTTGCCGCGGATTCATCCGCCCGGGCCTACCCTCGGACCGATGTCCGCCGGATTGAACCGATGGCCGTGCGCAATCCGCGAAGGCGGATTTCCCGAAGTTCCAGCGGCGGGTTTCAACCCGCCGTCGAGGGCGGACGGCACGCCACGATCGATTCCGTGGCCACGCGCCTCCAGGTTACACGAACGCCGATACGGGACGGGAGGAGACCGAATGATTCGCCTGCTGGTGATCCGCCATGGCGACGCGGGCGACCGCGAGGAGTTCGCCTTCACGGGGCGGCCAGACTCGGAGCGGCCGCTGACCCGCGAGGGCCGCGTGAAGATGCGCCGCGCCGCCAACGGCTTGAAGGGGATCTCGCCCGACCTGGACCTGATCGCCACTTCGCCGCTGGTGCGCGCGGTGCAGACCGCCGAGATCCTGGCCGACATCTACGGCGGCACGCAGCTCACCACCGTCGACCAGCTCGCCCCCGAGCACGCGCCCGACGACCTGCTCCCCTGGCTGCGCGGCCACGAGCCCGACGCCACCATCGCCGTCGTCGGCCACGAGCCGCACCTGGGCTTCCTGGTGGGCTGGCTGCTCACCGGCCGCCACGAAAGCTTCGTGGAGCTCAAGAAGGGCGGCGCCGTGCTGCTGGAGTTCGACGACCCGCCCACCGCCGGCGGCGCCACCCTGCTCTGGGCCCTGCCCCCCGGCCAGCTGCGCAAGCTGCGCAAGGCGCGGTGAAAGCCGCCGCCGGCCTGCTGGACCTTCCGGCCGACCGCGCCGCGCGGCGGCTGGCGCTCTCCTTCCTGGACGACGCGGCCGCCGCCCACGCGCGCCTGGAGCAGGGCGCCGACGACGAGGCGCTGCACGACTTCCGCGTCGCGCTGCGCCGCCTGCGCAGCACCGTCCGCGCCTATGACGAGCACCTCCGCGGCAGCGTGGACCGGAAAGACCGCCGCCGCCTGGCCGGCCTCGCGGACGCCACCGGGCACGCGCGCGACCTGGAGGTGCACGCCGCGTGGGTGTCGAAGCGGATCGACGGGATGCCCGGCCACCAGCGCCCCGGGGCCGAGCGCTCGCTGGGCGATCTGCGCGCCGAGAAGGAGAAGGTGGACGAAGGCGTGCGGCGCGAGGTGGCGAAGGACTTCGGCAAGCTGCGCTGGCGCCTCTCGCGGCAGCTGCGCTACTACCGCGTGGAAGTGGACGTCGACCAGCCCGAGGGCGGCCCGCGCCTCTCCGCCGTCCTCGCCCGCCTGATCGCCGGCGCCGCCGACCGCCTGGAGCGCCGGCTGGACGACGTGGAAGACATCGGCGACCAGGACGAGGCGCACCGCGCGCGCATCGCCGCCAAGCGCCTGCGCTACCTGATCGAGCCCTTCGCCGCCGAGCTGGAGGGCGCGGCCGAGGTGGTCAGGCGCCTCAAGCGCCTGCAGGACGCGCTCGGCGAGATGCACGACGCCGACGTCCTTCTCGCCCGCATCCCCGACCCCGATGACGGGAAAAATGTCGATCACGCGGACGGCGGCCGTGATCACGACGATGACGCCGCCGCCGACGGAGATCGGGACGAGCACCGCGCCGGCATCCGCGCGCTGCGGGAGGCGCTGGAAGAGGAGCGGGCGTCGCGGTTCGCTTCGGTGGAGATGGACTGGCTGCACGGCGCGGGCGGGGACTTCTTCGCCGCCGTCCACGCGGTGGCCGAGGCGGCGCGCACCCGCGGCGAACCCGACCGCGAGATCGAGCGCAAGTACCTGCTCAAGCGCATGCCGGCGATCCGCCACCTCCCCGTGCGCATCCAGGAGCTGGACCAGGGGTACCTGCCGGGCGAGCGGCTGGCCGAGCGCATCCGCCGCGTGCGCGAGGGCGGCGAGGTGCACTTCTACCGCACGGTCAAGCTGGGCCGCGGCATCAGCCGCACCGAGGTGGAAGAAGAGACCACCGAGCGCATCTTCCGGAAGATGTGGCCCCTCACCCGGGGCAAGCGCGTCCGCAAGCGCCGCTACAAGGTGGACGACGGCGGCTTCACCTGGGAGATCGACCGCTTCCGCGACCGCCGCCTGGTGCTGGCCGAGGTGGAGCTCCCCTCCGAAGACGCCGATCCCCCCATCCCCCGCTGGCTCCAGCGCGAGATGGTGCGCGAGGTGACCGACGAGGGCGAGTTCGCGAACATCAACCTGGCGAAATAGGTACGATGGATACTTGTGCGGCGCCCGTCACCCCGGATTGAAATCCGAGGCGACAACGGCCCAAAGTCCGCCTTCGCGGACTCCCGCGCCGAGATCCGCGCGAGCGGCGGCCGATGGATCAGCAAGTACATTGATGGTTGGCTGAGCCAATCATCTCTCACGCACAACGCAGGACAGCAGTGCCGATCAACCTGAAGCGCATCGACCGCGTCATCCCCGCGCTGGCCGTGGCGTCGATCCTCGCCGCGTCGCCCGCCGCCGGGCAGACACGCAGCCCTGCGCAGCGTGCCGCGCGTCCGCTCCCCACCGCGCGCGCCGACACGCTGCCGCGCGACACCAGCGTGGTGATCGGGCGGCTGCCGAACGGGCTCACCTACTACGTGCGCCGCAACGCCGAGCCGCCCAGGCGGGCCGAGCTGCGCCTGGTGGTGAACGCCGGCTCGATCCTGGAGGATTCGACGCAGCGCGGGCTGGCGCACGTGGTGGAGCACATGGCGTTCAACGGCACCCGCCGCTTCGCCGGGCAGCAGCTCGTGCGCTTCCTGGAGAGCGTGGGGATGCGCTTCGGGCCCGACGTGAACGCGTACACGAGCTTCGACGAGACCGTGTACATGCTCACCCTTCCCACCGACACGGCCGGCGTGCTGGGGAAGGGGCTCGACATCCTGGAAGACTGGGCCACCGCCATCACCTTCAACAC
>Ga0207706_10000657_pt1 | contig 36545 bp, 26 predicted proteins | sample KBSC53metaG_FD_184318 | JGI IMG/M metagenome (GOLD analysis project Ga0207706, IMG submission 184318) | Corn rhizosphere microbial communities from Kellogg Biological Station, Michigan, USA - KBS C5-3 metaG (SPAdes) (version 2) | ecosystem: Host-associated > Plants > Roots > Rhizosphere > Soil ... | reverse complement strand
GCAAGACCTATGATATTAATTGCCGAGAATCCTTTATTCTTCCAGAGACTGCGCAGCGCAACTTTTAAATAGTTTTTGAACATACATGTTGAGTTATAAGTTGTAAGTAATACGTGGTAAGTTTTTACTGAATGAGCTTTAGTATCTCTACTCATCGTCCCTTGTGTCACTCACTTGTACTGATACGCATTGCTGAACTGATATGTTACACCGCTTAAATAAAAAAGTCGCACGTTGATACAACAGTACAAGTGTGCGACGCAACGGAAGCATCATTCTTATTCTTCAGTTTGCTTCATAATAAATAAAAAGGAAAAATTAAAAAGTAAAAACAGTTCTCCATTTTAAATTTTAAATTTTTATTCCGTTCTCAAACTCTTTACAGGATTGGTAATTGCCGCTCTTACAGCCTGGAAACTGATGGTGAATAATGCAATTAAAACTGCCGTAACACCCGCAACAACAAACACCCACCAACTGATATTTATTCTGTATGCAAAATCTTCGAGCCACTGATGCATAAAAAACCATGAAAGAGGCGCCGCAATAAAAAATGAGATGAGTACCAGTTTTAAAAAATCTTTGGATAATAAGTTGATAATATTTGATACGCTTGCGCCCATCACTTTGCGAACGCCAATCTCTTTCGTGCGCTGCATAGTGCTGTAAGATGCAAGACCAAGCAATCCAAGACATGAAATAAAAATGGCGAGTATTGCGAAATTTAAAAATAGCTTTCCAAATCTTTCTTCGCTGCGGTATTGTCTATCAAAAAATTCATCAAGAAAATAATAACTGAAAGGTCTGTTCGGAATTAATGTCTTCCACTTGTTTTCGATCGCTGCAATAGTTGCCGGCAAATTTGCCGATGATACGTTTACTGAAACAAGATTACATCCATCCGGTTCAATACGCATCGAAAGTGGTTTGATCACTTCCTGTAAAGAGCGGAAATGAAAATCTTTCATTACGCCAATAATTTTTCCTTCTCTTCCCCATTGTTTGAAACGCTTGCCTATAGCCTGTTGTGGCGAAGTGTATCCGAACATTTTTACTGCGGCTTCGTTCAGCACCATTGCCTGAGTGGTGTCAGTTGCAAAAGCTTTTGAGAAGCCACGACCTGCCACCATTTTTATTTTGTACTGATTGATATAATCGAAGTCAACAAAATATAAATCGAGATTGGCAATTTGCAGATCGCCCTTTTTGTTTTCGATTTCAGAATAAGCACCGGGATTGCCGCCGCCCGGAACACTTCCGGACATTGCAGTTGATTTTATGCCGGGCAAACCTGCTACCGCCTGCTGAAAAGTTTTTTTAGCAGGATCGCCATTTGTGTCAATTACCATCATGTGATCTTTACTAAAACCTAAATCCTGGCTGCGCATATAATTCATTTGATTATATACGATGATGGTTCCAATTATCAATGCGATTGAAATAGTGAACTGTGCAATTACCAAACCTTTTCTTAAAAAAATACCTCTTGTGCCTGTTGCAAATCGTCCTTTTAAAACAACGATCGGTTTAAAAGATGATAATACCAATGCCGGATAAACGCCGGCAAGTAAACCAATGCCAACTGCTGCTATAAAAAGTAAAAACAAATAATACAGGTTTGAAAATATTCCGGCGCTCACTGTTTTACCTGCCAATTGATTAAATAAGGGAAGAAGTAGTGCAGATAAACCAACTGCTAACAAAAATGCGATCATAGATACCATTAATGATTCACCAATGAACTGCCGCATTAAATGAAATTTTTCGGCGCCGACCACTTTTTTTATTCCCACTTCTTTTGCGCGTTCTGCGGATCGGGCAGTAGTAAGATTAATAAAATTGATGCATGCGATCAATAAAATAAATACAGCGATTATAGAAAAGATATAAACATTATTAATGTTGCCTGTTTTGCTTCCATTGCGTGTTGAACGCAGGTACACATCTTTTAAAGGTTCAAGAAAAAGTGTTGCATACATCTGGCTCTTTTTCATTTCATCGCCATTGCGCCTTTGAAGAAAAGCAGGAAATTTTTTTTCCAGCATTTTAGCATTGGTTCCCGGCTTTAATAACAAATATGCCTGTGCACCATAATTGCCCCATTGACTATCCAAATTGGAATTAAACTTTTGTGTGATGGTGCTCATGGATAAAACCACATCACCTTTTATCTGCGAGTTCTCGGGAATATCTTTCATTATGCCTGTCACTTTCGCAGGGTACGCGTCTCCTGTAATCAACAATGTTTGACCGATAGGATTTGTATTGCCAAAATATTTTTTAGCTGCTGTTTCAGAGAATACAACACTGAACGGTTCTTTTAAAGCTGTTTGTGGATTACCTTTCAGCAGTTTAAAATCAAACACTTTAAAAAAAGAAGAATCTGCCCACATCGCATTTTCTTCATTAAATTTTATATCGCCTTTCCGCATCAGCACATTATCGTTTCCCGCGATGCGGACAAAGGATTCCACTTCGGGAAATTCATCTTTTACATTTGGAGGCACAGCCCATGAAGGACCGCCGGCATTTATAACTTCTGTTGGCGTTTTTATGTCGCATACAATTCTGTAAATACGATCGGCTTTTGAATGAAACGAATCATAACTTAATTCAAAGCTTACATATAAGAAAATGAGAAAGCATGCTGTCATTCCAACGGTCAATCCCATAATATTAATGAAAGAAAAGACTTTGTGTTTCCACAGATTGCGAAAAGCGATCTTCAAATAATTTTTAAACATAGAAGTTGATTTTGAAATTTTGGAATTGGGAAATTCCAATTTCAAAATTTCCCAATTGTACTTTTCCCAATTGATTTTATTCCGTTCTCAAACTCTTTGCAGGATTAGCAACGGCAGCTCTTATTGCCTGGTAACTTATAGTAAACAGTGCAATGAGCACTGATAATAAACCTGCCATTACAAACACCCACCATTGGATATCTACACGGTAAGAATAATCTTTCAGCCATGCATTCATTGCCCACCATGCAACAGGCGCCGCAATAACAAATGATACTAAAACGAGTTTGAGAAAATCTTTTGAGAGCAAAGTAGTGATGCCTGCAACAGAAGCACCCAATACTTTGCGCACACCAATTTCTTTAATGCGATTCTCTGCCATGTATGTTGCAAGTCCAAACAAACCAAGACATGAAATGAAAATAGTGAGTGCTGCAAACACTGCTGCCATCGTGCCTATCTTTTTTTCATTTTCAAATTTGCGTGCATATTCTTCATCGACAAATTTGTATTCAAAAGGATATTCAGGATTGTATTTTTTGAAGATTCCTTCTGCCTTTTTTAAGTTAGCGGCTGTTGAATTTTTATCATTGAATTTAATAAGAATAGTATTGAACCATGCTTTGGCTCCGTAGATAAGCATTGGTCTTGTTGGTTCGTAGGGTGAGGTAAGAATGAAATCTTTTATAACGCCCACTACATGCCAGTCTTGCCCGTTGTCTTTAATTATTTTGCCGAGAGGATTTTTAAACTTCATCACTGCCAAAGCTGATTCATTAAGAATAACACCGGTTGAATCGGTCGAAAATTGTTTTAAATCAAAATCACGACCTTGTATAAAAGTTAGTCCTGCGGTAACGCCCAAATTTTCATCTTCATTATAACGGTAAAAATCTGTTTTATCATTAGGATCTTTCCCTTCCCATTCCTGTCCCCATCCATCGCTCCAGCTTTCTGTGATAGGTGCACTTGTTTTCGTTACAGATGCCGCCACGCCGGATGAAAGCAATTCATTTTTTATCAACAGGTAATTCTTTTCAATATCACCCGTCATAAAATGATAAATAAGATTATTCTTGTTGTAACCGGTTTCTCTTTCTCTTGCATAATCAATCTGCTGTTTTACAATAATGGTACAAATGATAAGAATGATTGCAAATGTAAATTGCAGCACTACCAATACTTTGCGCGGTGTGATCAATGCATTTACTTTTTGGAAGGTTCCTTTCAATACTTTCACCGGTTGAAATGAAGAAAGAAAAAATGCGGGATAACTTCCCGCTAAAACTCCTGTGAAAATGATAAAGCCAAGGAAGGCTAACCACTCGTAAATATTATTGTAAGGAATGGAAACTTTTTCACCGATAAGATTGTTGAAAGGAGTTAAAACAAGTTCAACAATTCCAAAGGCAATAATGCCGGCAATAAAAGCAAGCAAAACAGATTCGCCAATGAACTGACCAATAAGCCAACCTTTTTGTGCGCCAACAACTTTTCTGATGCCTACTTCTTTAGCACGTTTCTCGCTGCGAGCCGTGCTAAGGTTCATAAAGTTGATGCAGGCTATCAGCAAAATGAATGCAGCAATAATGCCGAAGAGACGAACATATTGTATCAACCCGCCGCCGTCTTCTACTCCATTTGTGAAACTGGAATATAAACGCCAGCGGCTTAGTGGATAAATAAACATTTCCCATTTAGGATCATCCTTATCATATTTCGGTTTGAATGTTTTTAATTTCACATTTACAGAAGCCAGGCTGGCATTGGGTTTCAGCAAAACATAAGTGCGTGTACTGTTGTTGCCCCAATTGGCATCATCGTTGCCTTTATAACGCATATATGACCACGGCACCAGGTATTCAAAATCAAATCTTGTATTAGTGGGAATATCTTTCAATATGCCGGTAACAGTAAAATTATCTTTGTTATCGATCTTGATTACTTTTCCCATCGCATCTTCATTGCCAAATAATTTTTCGGCGAGCTTTTCTGTAAGAACGATGGAGTGCATATCGTTCAGCAGAGTTGCAGGATTGCCTTTCAGCAACGGAAAAGTGAATACCTGTAAAAAATTTGAATCAACAATTCTTCCCTGTACAGTTAATCTTTTTTCACCGATGCTGAATAAAAAATTGCTGCCCCAATCTACACGAACACATTGTTCTACTTCGGGAAAATCTTTTTCCAATGTTCTTGATAATATTTTAGGCGTTGTGTTCCAGCAGTTGAGTTTACCGCTGAATGAGGCACGGTTCCATGCTTCATAAATGCGGTCTTTCTTTTCATGAAACTGGTCATAACTCATTTCATTTTGTATCCATAACAAAATAAGCATGGCGCTCGCCATGCCTACCGCAAGACCCGAGATATTAATTATTGAAAATCCTTTGTTGCGAAAAAGATTTCTGAAAGCAACTTTGAAATAATTTTTGAACATAAGAACCCTCCCAAATCCTCCTTAAAAGGGGGCTTTGAAAAGTCGTTCCTTTTTGGAGATACATATTTTATTTTTAGTTTTTTCTTTTTTATATAATGAGCTTTTGTAGTTGTGGCGTCGCCGGTTGTGTCACTCACTTGTACGTTCGGAACTTTATTAAGCAAATGTCTGAACCACGATTTTCTCCTGATTTTTCTGATTATTCTGATTGTTTGAAAAGCCATTCGCACGTCACTCAGATTAATAAGTCGAATAAGGCTGAAATCGTGGTTCAGACAATTTATTCTGTTCGCAATGATTTCACCGGGTTAGCAACGGCAGCTTTTATTGCCTGGAGACCTACAGTAAGCAAGGCAATAATTAATACACCCACTCCTGCTAAAGCGAACATCCACCAACTGATATTTATTCTGTAAACAAAATCCTGCAACCATTTATTCATAAGCCACCATGCAAGTGGCGCTGCAATAACAAAGGCAATCAAAATAAGCGTAGCAAATTCTTCCACCAATAAATTTGTTAAGCCTGTAACACTTGCGCCCAATACTTTTCTTATACCAATTTCTTTTGTTTTAACCTGTGCAGTATATGTTGCCAGACCGAAAAGTCCTAAACAGGAAATAATGATTGCAACCATTCCAAACACATTGAATAAAATGCCTTGCCGCTCTTCTGACCGGTACATTTTATTAAAGTCATCATCAACAAAAGAATAATTGAAAGGAAAATCAGGTGAATATTTTTTCCAGATTTTTTGCGCGGCAGCAATTGCTTTTGGCGCATCCTTGCCTGTAGTTTTTATAAAGATGCGCCAGTTGGATTGATCGTATTTAAAAATTGCAGGCTCCACTGCCTGCTTGAGTGACGCATAGTTGAAATCTTTTACAATGCCGATGATTGTTCCTTTTGTTTGCCATAATGTAAAACTCTTGCCAACCGGGTCTTTGATGCCTGCCTGCTTTACAGCCGTTTCATTTAAAATAAAATTTACGGAGTCTGCTTTTGAGCCCGTGAAATTATTTCCTGCAGCCATTTTCATTTTGAAGAAGGGAATAAATTTTTCATCGATCGTATTCGCATGAATGAGAAACGTTCTTCCTTCTTCTTTTCCATCCCAATAAGTATCGCCCGTTGTTGAGTTAACCCCGGCGATATTACTGTTTGCAGAAGCAACACTTAATATTCCCGGTTGTTGCAACAGTTCATTTCGAACGGCATCAAAATGGTCATGCAATTCACCTCTCAACCCAAAAGAAAAGACATGTTCTTTATCAAATCCCAGATCTTTTTCTCTTATATATTTCAATTGACTGCCGATAACAATTGTTCCGATTATTAAACCGACAGAAAAAACAAACTGCGTTACAACAAGTATTTTTCTGAATGAAGTATTTGCAATGCCCAATGATAATTTTCCTTTTAATGCTTGTATAGGTTTAAATGAGGAGAGCAGCAAAGCAGGATAAATACTTGCCAGTGCAAGTGTACCAATGATTGCGCTGCCAATAACGATCCACACATCGTTATTGGCGAAACTGAATGAAAGATGTTTACCTGAAAGATTATTATACAAAGGCAGCAAAGTATATATGATTACAAAGGAAAGTAACGATGCGAATAAAAACAGTAATGCAGACTCAATAATGAACTGAACAAACAACTGGTATTTTGCCGCACCGATAATTTTACGCACACTTACTTCTTTTGAACGAAGCATTGAACGTGCAGTGGAAAGATTTACATAATTAATGCAGGCAATAAATAAAATAAGAATTGCAACAACAAGAAATATTCTTACTGTTTGTAACGCGCCGGTGTTACCATCGGCTGCAATAAGATGAAGTGATTTTAAAGATTGCAGAGCAAAAAAATTATTTTTTACATCAGGGTCGCCTTTTCTTTTATCTATGTATGCCTGAGTTATTTTTTGTGCAACTTTTTCTGCATCTGTTCCATTTTGAATTTGTATATAAGTGTTGAAATAATAATTTCCCAAATCTTCATCCATCGTTTTCCAGGTGCCATTGCCGCCCGATGCTTTGAATTGTTCCGCATACAAACCCATTGGCAAAAGCATGTTGTATTGAAGTGTTGAGTTTTCGGGAAACTCATCCATGACGCCGCTTACAATAAAATTGCCTTGTTCTGTTATTAATGTTTTACCAAGCGCATTTTCATTGCCAAAATATTTTTTCGCTTCTGATGAAGTAAGAATTATCGAATTGATATTTGGAAAAGGGTTTGTGGCGTTCCCTTTCAGCAATTTGAAATCAAATATGGAAAAGAAGTTAGAATCAACAAAGGCTAAATCCGATTCTGTAAATTTTTTATCTGCATAGCGAAATTGAATTTGTTCATAGATATTGTTTATGCGAACAACATTTGCTACTTCAGGTATTTGTTTGCAAAAAACAGCTAAAGGTGCGGGCGAGCCATCCCATACTTGTTCATCAGCACCTTTTCCGAGATGAGAATTTATTTTATAAATATTATCAGCGTTCTTGTGAAAGCTATCGTAACTCAATTCATCCTGCACCCACATTAAAACCATTATACCTACAGCAAGTCCGATAGAAAGACCTGCAATATTTATTGCGCTGTAAAATTTATTTTTGACAAGATTGCGCCATGCTGTTTTAAAGTAATTGCGGAACATAGAACAAACCCTCCCAAATCCTCCTTAGAGGGAGGACTTTAAAAACGACGCACCCTTTTGAGATGCGTTTTTGTTTTTTCGTTTTTTTTGTTTTGATGATTTATAGCGGGCATTTAATCCTTTACATGATGCCGGTGTATTATCTTCCTTCATTCCGCTTTGCGACACTTGTGCATTCTGAACTTTGTTAAACAGCATTCTTGCAGTTGAAGTGTGCGACGCAACGGAAGTATCATTCTTGTTCTTTTGTTGGGCTCATAAAATTTATCGCTTCAATACATTTTGTTTTATAAGCAAATCGAAAAAATCGCTCTTTAAAGTCTCCCTTTAGGGAGATTTAGAGGGTGTGCTCTATATCAATTGCATAATGCGAATGGAAACAAGTTGGCTCGGTTGCATGTTTTCAACCTTTTCATGTGTCGTGCTGCAGCATTTTTGATTCTTTATACATGAAGGCAGAATTAAAGCACGTTTATTTACGCCACTGCAAACAACTACACTTAAACAAATGAACGTTGCAACGGCCATTATTCGTCTGCAAATGCCTGCTATATTTCTCATAACTGAAAGTTGATGTTGTTATATAAGTATATTTTCCGTAACGGTTTGCCCGTCGAGCATGCGCACAATGCGATGACTGTAGCGTGCATCGTGCTCACTATGTGTAACCATAATGATGGTTGTTCCGTGTTCGTTTAATTCTGTAAGCAGTTCCATTACTTCGTTACCGTTGTGGCTGTCGAGGTTACCCGTAGGCTCATCGGCAAGTATAAGCTTTGGCTTGTTTACTACCGCTCTTGCAACGGCAACACGCTGTTGCTGACCACCTGAAAGCTGCTGCGGGTAATGGTTCCGGCGATGCATGATCTGAACTTTATCAAGCACTTCTTCTACACGTTTTTTTCTGTCGGCACTTTTCATTCCTGTGTAGATGAGAGGTAACTCAACATTTTCAAATACGGTAAGCTCATCAATAAGATTAAAACTCTGGAACACAAAACCAATGTTGTGTTTACGAAGATCAGCGCGTTTGCGTTCATTGAAATGTGCCACTTCAATTCCGTTGAACATAAAACTGCCGCCATCGGGATCATCGAGCAAGCCAAGAATATTCAGCAGCGTAGATTTGCCGCAACCGGAAGGACCCATTACTGCTACAAATTCTCCATCTTTTACATTCATTGAAAGTTTGTTGAGAGCAACGGTTTCAACTTCTTCAGTGCGATAGATTTTTTCGAGTTCAGATATTTTTATCATGTCAGCCATTTTTATTTGTTTTATTGTTACGTTTATTATTTACAAAAAGTTACAGATCTTTTTAAGTTTCCTGTTGCCGGTTTCCTGTTACCAGTTTGTTTTGCTCCTCGGGCAACAGGTAACTTGTTACTGCTTATTCAACACCAGTTGTTCCATATTTCCATAATTTTCGTAGCTGCTTGTTACAACTTTATCACCGGGTTGCAAGCCATCGAGCACTTCGTAGTAATCAGGATTTTGATTACCTAATTGAATATTTACCTTGTATGCGGTGCCGCCATCTTTACTTACTTTAAATATCCAGTTACCGCCTGTTTGCTGATAAAATCCACCTTTCGGTAAAAGTATTGCTTGTCTTTCATCGCTTAGCGCAAGCAGTATTTGTAATGTTTGTCCGCGGCGAATTCCTTTCGGCACTTTACCTGTAAATTCCATATCAACCTGGAAACGACCATTTGTAATTTGTGAGTACACTTTCTTTATCACTAATTCATAAGTGCTGTCAGCAAAATCAAAATGACCTTTCAAACCGGTGTAGATGCGTGAGAGATAATGTTCGTCAACATCAACGCGAACTTTAAAAGCACCAAGCACATCAATTTGCCCGAGACGTTCACCTTTATTTTTATTTTGTCCAACTTCTGCATCCAAAGATGTAAGCTGACCATCAACCGGCGCGCGAACAATCAAGTCACCGATTTTCTGACGCATTACCGCCAATGCATTTTGAGATTCATTGTAAGATTGTTTTGCCTGTACCAATTGCTGTTCTGTAGAAACGGAGTCTTGTTGCAAAAGTTGCTGAGTAAGTTTTTGTTTTTGTAAATAATAATTGTAATCATTCTCTGCTTTCTTAAATTCTTGTGAGCCGATAGCCTTTTGTGCATACAATTGTTTGTCGAGGTTATAAATACGTTCTGCTTCTTTCAACTGACTCTCAACATCGGTCATTTGATTGAGTTTGCTTACCGTATTTTGTTGTGCATTATTTCTTGCTATCTGCATTTGAGCAAGAAGATTGTACACCTGTGTTTCCTGGCTCACTAAACTCAATTCAAGATCTGTGTTAGAAAGTCTTAATATCGAGTCACCCTTTTTCATGATCGTTCCATCGTCAACATATCTTTCTTCAACGCGGCCACCTTCAACTGCATCGAGGTAAATACTTGTTTGCGGAAGCACCGCACCATTTACAGGTATTGTTTCCTGGAAAGCCCCCTTGGTAACTTCACTGATGGTGATCCTGTCAGTTTCAACATTCAATTTGCTCTTCCCTGAAGTTGAATACACAGCCCCTGCAATCAATGCAACTAATCCGGCAATTCCTGCAATTGTAAGAATCCTTTTTTTACTCCATTTCTTTTTTGCAATTACTCTGTCCACTGTTTAATCGTTTACTTTTTATTTAATTTTTACTTTTTCTTTTTTAAAAGAAAACCCCGTGTAGAAACACAGGTTTGTTATTGCACATGAGAAACTAAAATTTTTTATTTTTTTGTTACCGGCTTTGTATCTTTTCTTATCGTCTGTTGTGTCACTCACTTCGAGGTTCCTCTTTCAATTTTGCTCTGGTTTCCTATTCAATCTCTCTATAATTTTTTTCGCCGTGCAATATATAAACGAATAGTAGTGCCAGAATTTTTCCTGTTGAAAAACAATAGTTTATAATTAATTGCCAAAATAAGCTGTCCGCTTTCGATACACTTTGTGTGCGGAAGTGTAACAGGGAGAAAAAGGGAAGAATTAAGGTAATTATTATGAGAAGTTTGTTTGCTTAATAATAAGCCGGAAGAGTTTCTTCTTTTTAGGGCTTAGAAAAGTTCACATATAATATGATAGAAAATTTACTTTTCAAAAATCAATTATAAGATTCTTTACGGAAAAATTTTTGCTTCTATATTTATGATTACATTTCTTCCTTCACTGTACGCTTTCGATACAACCTCTGTACGCTATTGAACATAAAAAATTGTTGCACTTTTTATAAAATATTCTGGTTCATTTATTTAGTTTCATTGGTATGTTTTATGGTAAGTATGTTTGCGGTACAATTATGGTGACTGAGATCATGTACAGTAAAGAACTGAACGCATAAGAGTGCGACGCAACGGAAGTTCAATAGCTGCAGTACAGTCAGGCTTATAAAAAATATTTTCCCGATTAATGATATGATATAACTATGAACTTAAAAAAATATTCGATTCTTGCAATTGATGACGACCCTGATGTTTTGACGGCTGTGCGTCTGTTATTGAAACCCGAAGTAAAAGAAATTACTACAGAAAAAAACCCGGAAAATATTCCTGCTCTGTTATCAAAACAAACTTTTGATCTCGTGCTGCTTGACATGAATTTCAAAGCTTCGATCAACACAGGTAATGAAGGAATTTTTTGGTTGAAACGCATTAAAGAATTACAACCTTCACTCGCGGTGATAATGATCACGGCCTACGCTGGAATTGATCTCGCTGTTCGTTCTTTGAAAGAAGGCGCTTCGGATTTTATTGTGAAACCCTGGCACAATGAAAAGCTGCTTTCAACAATTGACGAAGCTGTAAAATCGAAAGGAGCTGCAAAAACAAGATCATCACTTCCGATAAATGATTCTGTGATCGGTAAAGAACTGCTTGGCACCAGCGAAGCTATGCAGGACATTTTTCATAAAATAGAAAAGATCGCTCCTACTGATGCGAATGTTTTAATTCTTGGTGAGAATGGAACCGGAAAAGATCTTATCGCCAAAGCCATTCATGAACGCTCATTACGGGCAAACAAACCTTTTATAAAAGTTGACGTAGGCGCATTGACCGAAACACTTTTTGAAAGTGAATTGTTTGGTCACAAAAAAGGGGCTTTTACTGATGCGAAAGAAGACAGGATAGGTCGCTTTGAAAGCGCAAACGGAGGAACAGTGTTTCTTGATGAAATCGGAAACATCAGTTTAACACAACAGGCGAAGCTATTAACAGTTCTTCAAAACAGATTGGTTACAAGACTTGGTTCCAATCAACCTGTTCCTATTGATATTCGTTTGATATGCGCAACGAACGTTCCCCTAAGTGAACTCGCCAATGAAAACCGTTTCAGAAAGGATTTGATCTATCGCATCAACACAGTTGAAATAATGGTTCCACCCCTTAGAAGAAGGGGCGATGATATTTTAGTACTCGCAAAACATTTCGCAAAGCTTTATTCAAATAAATATATGAAGCCTGCAATTGGCTTTGATGACGCCGCTTTGCAAAAACTATTACAGTATCATTATCCAGGCAACGTGCGTGAATTGCAGTACACCATAGAAAGAGCGATCATTATGAGCGATGGCGAAGTGTTGCATCCGCAGGATCTTATCTTCTCGCCTATCGAATCCGCAACAACAACAATTGTAGAAACGGATGACCTCAATTTAAGCAGCATAGAAAAGAATACTATTTTGCGTGTCATTGAAAAACATAATGGCAACATCACTAAAGCTGCAAGAGAACTGGGTTTAACAAGAACAGCATTATACAGGAGATTGAGCAAGTATGATATTTAACCCCCTAAATCCCTCTAAAGGGACACTTATTGATACCGACGTAAAAATTGATATGTTTGCAACGAAGGAAATTCATTCATCAAAAGCTCAACTCCTGTCTTCTTCAGCAGGAAGGCTGAGTGTGAAGTTATTTATGAAAAAACGATACGATTGGAGTATTCTGATAAGAGTAGTGCTGATGTTTGCAACCCTTACGACAGCAAGTTTCTTATTGGTAAAACAATTATACCTGTATGAAATAATTGTATTGCCGATAATTTTTTACCAGTTGGTTGATTTCTTCAACTACCACAAAAAAGCACAGGATGAGGTGGAGCAGTTTGTTGAAAGCGTTCACTACAGGGATTTTTCACGATACTTTGATGTAAAGCATGCACCTGCCGAATTGCAGCCACTAAGAAAAGGATTTAATGAAATAAACACCACACTGAAAGTGATAAGCAAAGAAAAAGAAACACAATACCAGTACCTGCAAAAAATTCTTGAGCTCGTTGATACAGGTATTCTTTCCTACGAAATGGAAAGCGGAGAAGTTGTGTGGATGAATGAATCACTGAAAAAATTATTGCAGGTTCCTTATTTAAAAACCATTCACTCACTTTCAAAACGTGACTGGCATTTATATCATGAGATAATGGCTTTGCCGCTTGGCGAAAATGTTATCACAACCGTTCATCTTGACAAAAGTTCTTTCAAAGTATTATTATCTGCAACTGCTTTTCAAACGGAAGGAAAGAAATATAAACTCATCGCCTTTCAAAATGTGAACGAAGCATTGGATGAAACGGAGAGCAAAGCATGGCAAAGATTGTTAAGTGTGATGACGCATGAGATAATGAATTCAGTTGCACCTATCTCTTCGCTTTCCGATACGCTGAAGAATATGCTTAACAACTCAAGAGATAAGGTTTCGGAACTTAACAAACCTGCGTTTGAGGATATTGAACTTGGTATTGATACCATCAAACGAAGGAGTGAAAATCTCCTGAAATTTGCGGAAACATATCGCAATCTTAATAAGATCACTACGCCCAATCTTTCAAAGATTTATGTACGTGACCTGTTTGAAAACATGCATGTACTGATGCAGCCCACACTTGATTCAAAAAATATCGAGCTCGACATTATTCTCAAAGACCCTGACCTTATTGTGGAAGCCGACACTAATTTAATAGAACAAGTGCTCATCAATCTTATTGTAAATGCCATTGAAGCGGTAAAAGAACAACAGGAATCCAATATCATTTTATCCGCCTCTCATACGCCCAACAACAAAACAGTGATCAAAGTTGCGGATAACGGCACAGGCATGCCTGAAGAATTGCTCGATCAGATTTTTATTCCTTTCTTCAGCACAAAGAAAACAGGCAGCGGCATTGGTTTAAGCCTTTGCAAACAGATCATGATGCTGCACAAAGGCAACATACACGTGCAATCAAAAGTAGGTGAAGGCACTGCGTTTTCTTTGCAGTTTTAGTGGGATTATTTCCGGTAATTCTCACAAATAACTCAACCACCATTTTTGGCGAATATGACTTCTCTTATATCCATCGTACCAGCGGCAAAGAAAATACAAGATCACTATAACACTGAACCATATTGCATATACAACTCCTAATGAAAAACCGTAGCCCTGCAATTTTGGTTCAAAAGAAACCCAGTCTGTAAGAATCATATCCTTCCATGTGTGACCGCAGAAATAAGTTGCACCGAGCGCAAGAAGATGAATAATGTAAATGTGCACGAGATAATAAAACATTGGTACGCGGCCAATCATTTTTATTTGCCGGGAAAGCCAGCTTTTTGTGTTCTCTGTAAATGCAAGGAACAAAATTGCGGGGCCGAGTGTAACCAGCAAATACAAAAATGAAGGAGGGTATTTTGATACATTGAGAAATGATAAGAAGGTAAATGTTCCTGACGCCTGCCCACTCCATTTGTTTGGATCGCCATAGGCATTTGATAAACGCAATACCGCAAATAAAGCGATTGCAACTGCTCCCAATTCTACCAAAAATCTTTTTCTTTTTACAGGATCGTAATTTGCGGTGTACTTCGTTCCGATGCAATATCCAAGCGCCATTACACCTATCCACGGAATTACAGGATAGCCAACAAAAAAAATGTGATCACCATAATTAAAAAAGCGCGGTTCATGCAGCATTGACCAAATGAAAGCACCGGAACCATTTCCGGCTACGTGAACATTGTCGAGAAAATTATGACCGAAGACCATTACCATACTGATAGTAACAATGGCAGGAACGGGAAGATAAATTAAACCGGCAAGAGCGATCATGCTTACTCCGAGTGCCCATATAACAATAAAATCAATCATGGTAAAATGAATGTTGAAAAACCATCCGAAATTGATAACGGTTAATTCGAGAAATATGAGCCATAACCCTCGTGTTAGCAGGAACCGCGACAAATATTTTTTTCCTTTTCTTTCGCCAACAAGAAATGCCGAGGTGCCGCTAAGGAACATAAATACCGGAGCGCAGAAATGTGTTATCCACCTTGTGAAAAATAAAAAAGCAGTTGTTTTTGAAAGATCGGTAGGGTCATACAAAAAGGCATCAGCGTGAAAATAATCGCGGACATGATCAAGCGCCATGATGATCATCACAAGACCTCTTAAAAGATCAATTGACTCAATTCTTAGTGTAGCTGTTTTCAACGACACTCTTATTGTGCCCGGTTTTGTTAAAACGTCCATGGTTGTTGGTTTTGATGGGAGAAAAACAATTTCTTATCCGGAGTTCTTTTCCTGTTGTTTTGGTATTTATCGACAAAGTGAAGATACTAAAAATGGTTTTAGGAATGCGATTGAAAAAAATTTGTGACAGAAATGAAAATTGCTAATAAACAGCCACCGTTTTTGTTTTCCCATCGCCGTATAACGCAATACCGGCACGTGTTCCGTTATGATGACCATTCACAAGTGTAATTTTTCCATTCACCAGAACATACTTAAATCCGGTTGAGTATTGATGCGGTTTCTCATAAGTGGAAAGATCATTCACGATATTTGCATCAAGCACAACAATATCGGCAGCATAGCCCGGCAATAATAAACCGCGGTCTTTAAAATGAAATTTTTGTCCAGGCAGGGACGTCATACGGCGGATTGCTTCTTCAAGCGTGATAACTTTTTCATCACGAACATATTTACCCAACACTCTTGCATTCGTTCCGTAACCACGCGGGTGCGGAACGCCTTCACCAAACACACGAATGCCTGCATCGCATGCAAACATATTGAAAGGATATTGCATGATGTATTTCACATCGTCTTCACTCATGCCGTGAAACACCATTCCTGCGCCGCCCTGCAACATCATATCAATTACGGTTTCCGCTTCATACTTTGCTTTATGTTTCCTGTGCCACGCAAGATTTACCTGTTCAATGCTTTTGCCGTTAAGCGTTGTATCTGCTTTGTAATATGCAACAACAGCGTAATTGAAATGTTTGAGTTTCCTGTGATGTAATTTATCAAGCATATAATCGATAGCTTGCTTTTTTATTTCCGGATCTTGCAATCTTGCTTTTATCGAATCATTGTTATCGGCTAAAATCCAATCGGGAAGTAACGTGCTTAAAGAAGTGCTGCTTGCTGTGTAAGGATATTGATCGATCGTAACATCAAGCCCTTGTTCTCTTGCCTGCTTTACCATTGCAAGTGTTTGTTTGCTTCGTCCCCAGTTTTGTTGTCCGCCAACCTTGAAATGCGAAATTTCCAAAGGAATATTTGCTTCTTTAGCAACGGTTAATGCTTCATCAATCGCCTGCGTTACGCTGTCACTTTCATTGCGCATGTGTGTTGAATATACACCGTTATATTGCGCAGCAACTTTTGCCAGCTCAACAATTTCATTTGTGTTTGAGTAAGTACCTGGGATATAAATAAGACCGGTGGAAAAACCAACAGCGCCATCATGCATTCCTTGTGCGACAAGCGATTTCATTCTGTTTAATTCTTCAGTTGTCGGGGCACGGTTTGCATCGCCCATTACTGCTTCACGAACATCATTGTGACCAATCAAGGTTGCAACGTTTATAGAAAGATGAAGACTGTCGATGAACGATAAATACTTTTTTATATCTACGTTTGATGAACCGCAATTACCTGTGATGACAGTTGTAACACCGTCCGTGATAAAGTTTGTTGCATAAGGATTTTTTGCTTCATCGTTTTCTATATGCGTGTGCACATCAATAAAACCGGGAGCAACAACAAGATCTGTTGCGTCAATTGTTTTAGATGCGAACCAATTATTTAAATTACCAACAGAAACGATCTTTTCATTTCTGATCGCAATATCACCATAAAACCATGGATTGCCTGTGCCATCAACGATCTTGCCATGCCTGATAATGATATCAGCCGTATCACCTGCAAACATTTGATTGAAGCAGAAAAGAAAAAATAAACAAAGAAAATATTTCATAGCTTTAAGATAGATTGAATTTAATAAATACAATTATGTTATACTAACCTTGTACAGGTTGACAAAGGAGAAATCTTTTCATTCTCTATTTTATTGATAAAATTTATTCCGGGCCGTTTGCCTTTTTCAAAACTTCCAAACATATCATCCATTTGAAGTGCTTTTGTCCCATTAATAGTAGCCCATTGCAATAATTGTTGCGTTGAAATATCAGGGAAATGTTTTTGAATGTTTTTCATCTCATCCAACAAATTCAAACTCCAGTTGCTTGCTAAGCTATCGGTGCCTAAAACTATTGTACAATTATTTTTAAGAAGCAAATCAATTGGAGGGATAGCATCTTCAATGTACAAGTTTGCATTGATGCATAAACACCAAAACAATTGCTGATTGCCGATTGCAGATTTCAGATTGGCATACTTAATATCTGCTTCTGTAGTGAAAGTGTTGTGTACAAGAATTATATTCTTTGCATTGTATAATTTTTCAAAATAAGATTGCAAGCTTCTTTTGCCGGTTGGTTTAAAAAAGCTGTGATCAGTATTCATTAATTGATACATGCGAACAAAGTCACCTGCATTTTGAATGAAGAGTTCATCTTCGAAAGAAGTTTCTTGATTGTGTATGCTGATGGTTTTATTGATAAAGAATGGTTGAAGCAAATTCCATAATTTATCGGAAACAGAATAAGGAGCGTGAGGAACAAGAGAAGTTTGTAGTTTGTAGTTTGTGGTTTGTAGTTTGTGGTTTGTAGTTTCTCCTTCATTGACCATTGGCCATTCACCATTTACGACTGACAATTCACTATTCACAAATTCATCATAATGCATTTTGCTTCTTTCAAATCTTTGTCCCGCAACCTGCGGAGACCAGCCAAATACTTCAATAAAATTGTAATACGCCAATCTCCCTTTTAATTTTTGTGAAAGCGTTATTGTGTTGTTGCAAATATCTCCAACCGCAACAATGCCATTTGAAAACATTTCGTCTTCTGCGTTAGCAATGGCATCGAGAATCTCATCTTCACCAAAATGTCTTTCATTTACTACTTTAAAAACAAAATCAACCAATCCTGTTTTCTCCGGGATCAAACCTTTCATATGGCTTAATTCCAAATGACAATGACAATTAACAAATCCTGGAGAAAGAATTCCTTTGAAATATTGAACATCGTCTCCTGCATCTTTTTTTATTACGATCTCTTCAACAATGCCATGTTCATTCGTAATTAAAACATGATGAACATCGAGCATTTCCTTTCCTGTAAAAAGATAATCCGCGTTAAACTTTAAATAAGACATGCAGTAAAGTTAATGGAGATGATATAAGCAGTTGAAATCTCTTAATTTTGCGCGCCTGACAATTGAAAATTTGAAGATGTTTGAAAGTGCTGAATAAAGCTCAGAATGTACAAGAGTGCGACGCAACGGAAGTTCAATAGTAGCAGGAGAGGTGATCACAAAAAAAAATCATTACATCATTTTAATCATTCTAATCACAATAAATGTTTGATCAGTTAGACGCCATAAAAGCAAGATTTGAGCAAGTGGGAGTGGCATTGACCAACCCTGACATTATCAATAATCCTAAAGAGTTCAGCAGGTACAGCAAAGAGTATCGCGACCTTGAAAAAATTGTAAATCCATACGAAGAATTTCGAAAAGTGAATGCCGATTACATATTTGCGAAAGAGGCATTGAATGGCAATGATGAAGATATGCGTGAGCTTGCAAAAATGGAATTGCCTGAGTTGGAAGAGAAAAAAGAGGCGCTTGAAAAAGAGTTGACAAAATTGCTGATACCAAAAGATCCGCAGGATGATAAAAATGCGGTGCTTGAAATTCGTGCAGGTACAGGCGGAGATGAAGCGAGTTTGTTTGCAGGTGATTTGCTGAACATGTATTTGCGGTACACTGCAAAAAAAGGCTGGAAAACTTCTATCGTAAGTGAAAGCGAAGGAACGGTTGGTGGCTACAAAGAAGTTGTGGTGGAAGTGCAGGGAGATGATGTGTACGGCACTTTAAAATTTGAAAGCGGCGTGCACCGTGTGCAGCGTGTGCCCGAAACGGAACAGCAGGGGCGTGTGCATACATCGGCTGCGACTGTTGCCGTAATGCCTGAAGCAGAAGAAGTGGATTTTGAATTGAATCCTGCGGATGTGAAAATGGAAACAGCGCGAAGCGGCGGCGCCGGTGGTCAGAACGTAAACAAGGTTGAAACAAAAGTGATGCTCACACATATTCCAACAGGGACCGTTGTAGTGTGTCAAACGGAGCGGAGCCAGTTAGGTAACCGCGAAAAAGCGATGCAAATGTTGCGCACAAGATTGTATGAAGAGCAGGTGCGCAAGCAGGAAGAAGAAATTGCACGGCATCGTAAAACGCTTGTCAGTACAGGCGATCGCAGCGCGAAAATTCGCACTTACAATTTTCCGCAAGGACGTGTAACGGATCATCGCATTGGTTTAACTTCTTATAATTTGCCTGCCGTTCTCAACGGCGATCTTGATGATTTTATCGAAGCATTGCAGGTTGCAGAGAATGCTGAAAAAATGGCGAAACAGAATTAAGTTCCCGGTTCTGTCTTTTACGTTTTTTTGTTTTTTGTTTGAGCTGCATTGCTACTATCAGCGCCGGTTGTGTCACTCACTTTTGCGTTCTGAGTTCTATTCAGCAAATCTTCGGTCTTATAATTATTTTCTTTTCACTGCTTTAATATTTAATAATCTGCCCAATTAATTTTTTGTGCTAAAGCCGAATCGATTATGCTATTAACCAGCCTTCCTTTTTTAGTTTTTTACTCCCGAAAAGTTTTCACTGTTTATTTTTGCGTCCCTATGCGCATTGGAGTTATTCACCACAGTGATGATGTATCGAATGATTATGCCGCTTATGTTGCTGCATTGATTGATAGCACAGCAGAAGAAAACGGTTATACAATCAATGATTATGAACAATTACTTCGTTTCAGAGAACCGTTGAAAAGCGAAAATGCTTTCCTGCATATCATCATTCCATCTGCCAAAAGATTTTCCATGAGGTACTGGTATAATAAAAAACTTCCGCGAATAGCAAAAAAATATGGTCTTGATAAATTGATCTGCAGTTATGGTATCGGCGTTCATTCCGATATTCAGCAGATGTTGTTGTTTCCGGAAACAGACATATTGCAACAAGAAAATAAATTGTTGTTATGGCAGGCGTATGCTGCGAAGAATCTGCAAAAAAGTATTGAAAGTGCGGCAGCAGTGATAACTTATTCAAACCTGGCGAGGGAAAAATTAGAAAATGCAACAACAATCAATCCGCAAAAAACTTTTATACTGCCTTACTCTGTGAATGAATTATTTCAACCGATGGAATGGCATGATAAACTTTATATCAAGAGCCGCTTTTCTCAAAACACAGAATATTTTGTAGCAGTGCTTCCCGATAACGATGAAAAAAACTTTGTTGAATTATTGAAGGCATTTTCAAAATTTAAAAAATGGCAGCAAAGCGGAATGCAGTTACTCCTGTTGCCAAAAGAAGAAGGTTTTTCATCAACGATAGAAAATAAATTGGATTCGTATAAATACAAGAATGATGTAAAGCTGATTAATGATGCGGATAATAAGGAAACGGCGAACATAATTGCGACGGCTTATGCATTGCTGCACATCACCACAAAAGATTCAGACCTATGGCCGGTTTCAGCCGCTTTGCAATGCGGAACACCCGTTCTTGCCTATTATACTGAAAGCATGCAGGAATATTGCGGCGAAGCTGGTTTATTTGTAAAGGAAAGAAACCATGAATCATTTGGAGATCATTTAATAATGTTATATAAAGATGAAACACTCCGGAATAAAATGAGTGAAGCCGCGGCAGAAAAAACAAAACTTTATAATCAGAAAGATCATGCAGAAAAATTGTGGCAACTGGTAAAGCAGGCATAAAATTTTTATCTAAACCTGATAGAGTACATTTACTTCTTCAATTTATTTTATGCAAAAATCAACCATTACAATAGATGTTATTTTAGATAAGGATAAAATTCCCGAACAAATAAACTGGAAAGCAGAAAGCAGCACTGCAGATGAAGGGCAGCGTGCAAAAGCAATGATGATAGCTTTTTGGGATGGTGCTGATAAAAGTGCTTTGCGAATTGATCTCTGGACAAAAGATATGATGGTGGATGAAATGGCAGATTTTTTTTACCAAACAATCATGTCGATGGCTGATACTTATCATCGCGCAACGCATCAGCATGAATTAGTGAACGACATGAAGAATTTTGCAAAAGATTTTTACAACAAATTCAAAGAACAGCAATTGAAAGAAAACAAATAACAAGCACCAAGTTTCAAGGAATAAGTTTCAAGGAATTAGTAATGATGCAAAATCCTGACTACAAACTATAAACTACAAACCATAAACTTTTTATATGAGCTTAGAAGAAAAAGTAATGGCGCAAATGAAAGATGCCATGAAATCAAAAAACGAAGCTGCATTACGTGGCTTGCGTGCAATAAAAGCTGAGATCATAAAAGCAAAAACGGAGCCGGGTGCAGGCGGCCGGCTTAGTTCTGAAACAGAAACAAAAATGTTACAGAAGATGGTGAAGCAGCGCAAAGATGCGCTTGAGATTTATCAGCAACAAAACCGTTCCGACCTTGCACAAAAAGAGCAGGAAGAAATTACGTTGATAGAAAAATTTCTTCCCAAACAAATGAGTGAGGAAGAATTGAAAGATGCTCTGCAAAAAATTATTGCTGAAGTTGGTGCTTCGTCACCGGCTGATATGGGAAAAGTGATGGGTGTTGCAACAAAACAACTCGCAGGCAAGGCCGATGGAAAAACAATTTCTTCTGCAGTTAAAGAACTTTTAAGTAAATAACGGGCAGTATAAAATCAAATCCTAAATTCAAGAAGCAATAAAATTTTTGTTGTACTTATTCGTTTCCATATTTCGGTCTTTGATTTTATGCACCGAAATCATTCATCATGGTTATTGATATTATCACTGTAATATTACTTGCTATGGCTTTGTGGAAAGGTTATAGCCGTGGTTTTATCGTTGCCATTTTTTCTTTTCTTGCAATTCTTATTGGTCTTGCAGCAGCAATAAAATTATCTGTGATAGTCACAGGTTGGTTGAGCAGCAGCACTAACATCAGTAAAGACTGGCTGCCGTTTATTTCTTTTGCAGCGGTAATGATCATTGTAATAATTCTTGTCCGCTGGATTGCAAACATATTGCAGAAGAGCATTGAACTCGCTATGCTTGGATGGCTCAACAGGCTTGCCGGTATTGTATTGTACATTGCATTGTATATGATGGTTTACAGCATCATTTTATTTTACGGCACCCGCATGGGGCTTATCAAAGATATTGCTATTCGAACCTCGGTAACTTATGCTGTAATTGAACCATGGGGACCTAAAACGGTAGATTTTCTCGGAGATATCTTTCCTTTTTTCAAAAACATGTTCAATGATCTTGAAAATTTTTTTGGAAAGGTTGCGCCGCAAAAATCCGTTTAGCCATTGTTCATATATGCATTGAACGATGAACGTAATGCGACGTTCCAAAGGAGTCCTTCGGACAACAGGCGATGCCACAACCACTACTGCCTGTAACATAAAATTTTTTATAAGAATTTTTATTGACCCAACTGCACTGCTACTATTAAACTTTTCTTGCGTCGCACTCTTGTACGCTTTTGTCTTTCTTCAACACTAATGTTTGTTTTTGTTCATGCTGCATGAATTGCCACGAGTTATTAATTTATTTATAAACGGTAAAATTGATACATAAACAAAACAACTTATGATGATAAAAATTTGTCTGTTAAAAAATGCTATGAGAAAACCTTGCTGCAATTCACTCCATAGATCACCACTTCGTTTATCAACTCCCACGGAATTGCACAAAGGCTTCTTAGCTTTTAATTGTTAACCAAAAAATTAATTTATGCGAGGAACGGTTTTGCTTTGTGCAAGCCTGCTTATGTGGGTTACAATGTATGCACAAAACCGTACAGTGAGCGGCAAAATCACTGATGCGAAAGATAGTTCGCCTTTAAGTGGCGTAACCGTAAAAGCTAAGGGACAAACAAACGTCGTGCTGTCACAACAAGATGGATCTTTCACCATTACCATCTCGACAGGCACAAACAGTTTAGAATTTTCTTATGTGGGTTATGCTGATCTTGAAGTGCCTGTTTCAGTCAACATGAACATCAGGATGTCTGCTTCTGAAAGAAATTTGAGTGAAGTTGTAGTAGTAGGTTATGGACGTGCGGTGAAAAGAAATTTAACAGGTTCCATTTCAAAAGTTGGTTCAAAGGAAGTAGAAAATTTTCCTGAACCAAGTTTTGAAACAGCCATACAGGGTAAGGCTGCAGGTGTTGTGGTTGAATCAGGCAGCGGAAAGTTAGGGCAGGGAATTAAGATCAGGATCAGGGGAACTTCTTCTATTTCTGCAAATAGTCAACCGCTGTATGTTATTGATGGTTTACCGGTGATCAGCACAAGCCAGTCTGATATTACCAACGATCCTACCAATCCGCTTGCAGATATTAATCCAAATGACATCGAATCAATCGAAGTGTTGAAAGACGCCTCTGCATCTGCAATTTATGGAGCAAGGGCAGCAAATGGCGTAGTGCTTATCACAACAAAAAAAGGAAGAAATAACCAGAAAACGACTTTCGAATTAAATACATACTATGGTATCAGCAATCCTGCACGTACGAGAAAGTTTGTTGATGCAAAACAGTATGTGAATCTTATTGAACTTGCAGCAGTAAGTGACGGAACTTATGATTTTAACAACGGGATCTCAGGTTATGCAACACTCGACGATGCGATCAGTGATTATAAAAGCTGGTATGAAACAAATGTTCTTGATAACTTTTCTTTAGGTACTGACTGGCATAATGCAGAGGTGAATACAGACTGGCAGGATATTCTGTATAAGGACAATGCACCTACAAAAAATATCGATCTTTCCGCAACAGGTGGTAATGAGAAAACAAGATTTTATGTTTCGGGTTTTTATACAGACCAGCAGGCGATCGTTATCAACAACAGGTTTTACAGGTATGGCGGAAGAATGAATTTAGAACACCAGGCAACATCGAATTTGAGTTTTGGAATTAACATGTCTGTTAACCGTTCACAACTGAACCGTGTTACAAATGATAACTCATTTTCCACCCCGGGACAATTGGTTGCACAGTTACCCATTTCTCCTGTGTATGATCCGCAAACAGGAAAATTAAATGGCAACACTTTATACGCAAATGGTTTATTTGACGCCCAGTTCAATTCAGACAAACAATCAACATGGAGAACCATAGGAAATGCATTCGCAAATCTTACAATTATTCCTTCATTGTCTTTTCGCTCTGAATTTGGAGCAGATATTCTAAATCTATACCAGGAAGCTTTCCAGGGAAAACAAACACAGGATGGCGCAGGTATCGGTAAGGCGAATGTTATCATTTCGCAGGCTGTAAACTTCAACACAAATAATTATTTCACCTACGATCACCAATTCAATAACAATAATAAATTGAATGCGGTGTTGGGCATGAGTTATTTGCAAAATGATTCAAGAGGTGCCAGTGCAAATGGAGAGAATGTCCCTTCTGATGCGATAAAAAATCTTTCAGGTACTACACTGATAACCTTTGCAAATTCTACCAACAACAGGTACACATTTCTTTCTTATTTCTTAAGAGGCAATTATTCCATTGCTGATAAATATCTTTTCTCCGGTAGTATAAGAACAGATGCGTCTTCAAGATTTGGTCCGAACAATCGTTATGGTTGGTTCCCCGCAGTATCTGCAGGTTGGGTTTTGTCTGAAGAAAAATTTATGAAGGACATTCCATTCTTCAACTTTTTAAAACTGAGAGCAAGCTGGGGCTTAACGGGTAATGCTGAAATAGGAGAAAGCAACTTCCTTGCTTTGTACGGAGTTTCAAACTATCCCGATCTTCACGGTTATGTTCCTGTTTCTTTGGGTAATTCTGATTTGAAATGGGAGAAAACAGCGCAAACGGATATAGGTCTTGAATTCGCAGTTTTGAACAGTCGTTTATCAGGAGAGATAGATGTTTATCAAAAGAAAACTTCTGATCTTTTGTTGAATGTAAATGTTCCTGCCACTACCAGTTACCAGAGTTACCTGAAGAACCTCGGGAATATGGATAACAAAGGAATTGAAGTAACATTGAATTCAAAAAACATTGACGGCGCATTTAAATGGACCACTTCGTTAAACTTTGCTTACAATAAAAATAAAGTGGGAGATATCGGCGGGCAAATAATTGAAGCAGGATTTGATCTTACCCAACGAGCTATAGAAGGTCAACCGATCGGTGTGTTTTACGACAGAAAGTTTGTAGGTGTCGATCCTCAAACAGGCGATGCACTTTACCAGGGTGAAGATGGCAAACCCACAAGCGATTATAATTCTGCAGCAAGGGTTGTTCTCGGAAAATCTAATCCTGATTGGACAGGCGGTTTTACCAATACTTTTTCTTACAAAGGATTTGACTTTAATATCTTCTTTATTTTTCAAACTGGCAACGACATATACAACTCAGGCGGCGCTTACATGAGTGATGGTTTTTATAACGGCTTGGATAATCAAACAACAGATATTTTAAATGCATGGAAAAACCCCGGTGATATAACAAATGTTCCGCGCATTGGTTACTTCTATGGTTCCGGATATCAAACTTCATCAAGATGGTTGTATGATGGGAACTACATTCGTTTGCGCAATGCAACACTGGGTTATAATCTTCCCAAATCTTTGATGCAACGTATAAAGATCACTTCCGCAAGAATCTATGTTTCAGGAACCAACCTGTGGACATCTACAAAATATCCGGGTGATCCTGAAGTAAACACACAAACGCTGGGCAATATTGGCGGGGGACAAGACTTCTATACCATTTCTCAACCAAAAACAATCACTTTTGGATTGAACGTAAGATTTTAAATGTTGGGAGGAAAATTATTATCACTAAAAAAATTAAACATGAAAACTTTAAAATATTTTTTCTTGTTGTTTTCAGCAATAGCATTCATCACTGCTTGTAACAAAAAGCTTGATGTCTTGCCGCAACAAAACATAACACCGGATCAAATTCAAACTGCAGACGATGTAAAGGCTCTGCTGTTTGGTAACTATTCGCTTTTTCAAAACTTCGATGGTTTTGGTGAACGATTAATATTTATCTCTGACCTGCTTGCTGCACAGGACCAGGTGGATTTTGTTGGAAGCTTTACCAATTATAAGGATGTTCAAAATAAAGCGATGGTTACAACCAGTTCAATTGCTCTTGGTATTTGGTCAAACGGGTACCAGGTAATTAATTTGAGCAATACTGTTTTAAGTAAGATAGATTTGATAGACAGCTCAGAAAGAGATCAGATAACCGGCGAAGCAAAATTTTTCAGGGGTGTGATGCTTTTTGAATTGGTGAATTATTTTGCACAGGCATACAGCGATGGTAATGTTTCAACAAATCCTGGTGTACCTATTGTTCTTAATGCTCCGAAATATGTGTACGATTCAACGACTGCATTTGTTTCAAGAGCAAGTGTTGAAGATGTTTACAACCAGGTGATCAGTGATCTTACAGATGCTGCTGCCAAACTTCCCGATTTTGCTGATAATGCCAGAGCCACCCGGTATGCGGCAGAAGCATTTCTTGCAAGAGTATATATGAATATGCATGACTATGCAAACGCAGCGACAATGGCGAATGATGTGATTGAATCAGGCAATTACAATTTGGTTTCCACTTTTAACCAGGCGTTTAACAATGTAGGTAATTCGCCTGAAGATGTTTTTGGCATACAACAAACAGCCCAAAGTAATGCAGGCACTACTAACAATGGTATTATCACCTTCTATGCAACTTATCCTACCGGACGAGGTGATGCGCAAATTGACGGATTTCTTGATGATAATTCCGGCTACTTCTCTCATTTTGAGGACCAGGATTACAGGAAAACTTATGTTTATGTTGGTGAGAGCATACAATCAATTCCCGGTTATTATACAAGTAAATGGTCTGCGTTTTATAAAACGGTTCCGGTTGTCAGATTGGCTGAAATGTATCTTACAAGGGGAGAAGCCAATTTAAGAAAAGGCGGCGCTCCTATTGGCGGCTTTGATCCTATTGATGATATCAATATTGTAAGAGCACGTTCCGGCGCTTCATTATTATCTGATATAAATGGTTTTGATTTCGTTGATGAAAGATTTAGAGAACTTGCTTTTGAAGGAGACAGGCTTTGGACTTTGAAGCGCTTAAAGTTGCCTATTGATGATGATCATGCCTATAATGATGGGTTTCTTCTTTTGCCCATTCCGCAGCGTGAGATAGACGTAAATAAAAATCTTGAGCAAAACGATGCTTATAAATAACCAGTACCAGGGATTTTAATATAGCCGGCGGAGAGATTTCTCTGCCGGTTTTTTATATGATAAATTGAGTTGCGTTTCAGTTAGTTTAGATTTTTATAAGGTCTTTTTTCCTTACGATCAAATACCAATCTCCTTCAAGCGGAAGAAAACCATATTCATAACAGAAATAATAGATGTTTCCTTTTTTGTTTGTGTATTGATGAGTGTGAAATTGGAATTGGAATCCTTTGTTTATGAAACTGACCTTTGAGTGTTTTATCATTCCTTCATTACCGAGCAGCTCTTCTAAAACGCGCCTGTTTCTTTTTAAAACCTGGTTGATTTTTCGTACATAGGCACTTTCTTCAATTTTTGATTTGTTGTTGAAAGCATTGCGGCAATAATCATCACAAAATTTTTTATCAATGCGGCCCTTTAAGGGTTTGCCGCATTCAAAACATTGACGGGTTGCGGTTTCCATGCCCTTAAAGTAGTAAAAATTATCCGTTTTTAAACGTTTAAAAACGCTTATATCCGTAAGTAAACGAATAAAAACCGACTATCGTTTGATTGTGTATGCAAATTTGTTTCAGTAATGAATCAATAAAGTAACAGATAATCATTTAAATTTTACAAACATGAACACGTTAAAAAACAAAGTACAGTTGATCGGTAATTTGGGAAATGCACCGGAAATAAAAACATTAGAAAGCGGAAGTAAACTGGCACGTTTAAGTGTAGCCACACACGAAACATATAAAAATGCCAAAGGCGAAAAAGTAACAGAGACACAGTGGCACAATGTAATTGCCTGGGGGAAGACTGCCGAAATAGTTGAAAAATATTTTATCAAAGGCCAGGAAGTATTGATTGAAGGGAAGCTGATTAACCGCAACTATACCGATAAAGAAGGCAAAAAAAGATATATAACAGAAGTTGAGGCTAATGATTTGATGATCTTATCAAACAGCAGATGATCTTATCAAAGCAGTAGGTTTCCCTTCTGTAAGGTGCTTGCGCAAAACGGAGGTTGTGCGGCACCTGTTTTTTTCTGACAAATTTTTATCACCGTTTTCAACCCTACCCTATTATTATTTATCTCCTGATTCTATCAACAATTTCCCTGATTTTTCTTGTATAGTGATTGTACAATCAATAAATCTTTATTCTTGATACTTATTGCATGAGATGCGCTATTAACTCCGCTCAATAAAAATCTTCCGTTATCTTTAGTACCAACAACAACTGCTTATGCGCGATTTTTTTGTGCATCCCGAAATTGCAAAAGCAAAAACTATTGATACATCTTTTTATTTAACTGAAGCATCTTTTCAATCATCAAAGGAAAAAATTTTTGCTCCTTCGTGGCAATTTATTGGGGATGCTGATAAAGTGAAAGATTCCGGTAGCACCTATCCTTTTATCTTGCTTGAAAATTATTTAAATGAGCCATTGTTATTAACACGAGGTAAGCAGGAACAACTGCATTGCATGAGTAATGTATGCACCCATCGGGGTAACCTTGTCGTGTATGAGCCATGCAAATTGAACCAATTGCGTTGTAAATATCATGGGCGATTGTTTGCACTCGATGGAAAATTTATTTCCATGCCGGAATTTAAAGAAGTGGAAAATTTTCCAACGGAAGCTGACAATCTTCATAATCTGCCTGTTTTCCAATGGGGCAAATTGTTGTTCACGACATTAAATCCCACTTTTCATGCACAAGAATTTTTTGGCGAAATGATGCAACGCATAGAATGGTTTCCGGTTGATAAACTTCAATACCGAGCTGATCTTTCAAAAGATTATTTTGTAAAAGCAAACTGGGCATTGTATTGCGAGAATTATTTGGAAGGTTTTCATATTCCTTTTGTGCATGCAGGTTTGAACCAGGTACTTGACTTCGGCGAATACACAACTGAAATTTTTCGCTATTCAAATCTTCAATTAGGCATTGGCAAAAAAGGTGATGTTTGTTTTAACCTTCCTTCCTCATCACCTGATTTTGAAAAAGAAGTAGCGGCATATTATTTCTGGGTTTTCCCGAACATGATGTTCAATTTTTATCCGTGGGGATTATCATTAAATATTGTACAACCTCAAAGTGTTAATGAAACAAGAATCTCTTTTCTTACTTATGTAAGTGATGAAAGCAAATTGAATTTAGGCGCGGGCAGCGGTCTCGATACTGTAGAACTTGAAGATGAAGAAGTAGTGGAAAATGTGCAGAAAGGAATTCGTTCCCGTTTTTATAAACACGGAAGATATTCTGTGAAACGGGAACAAGGCACGCATCACTTTCATTCTCTGATCGCAGAGTTTATGAAGTGAATGGTGAGTGGTGAGTAATAATGGCGGATAGATTATTCGCTAAGCGATGATGAACATCGAACCGAACGACGAACGTAGTGCGACGCAACGATGTATCATAGTACTACTGCAGCTCGTCACCAAAAAAATATTATCTTCATATATGTACCCAAATAAATCATTCCCTTAAACTTTTTTATGCCCGACACTCAACACTTCCGGCGCACCATTGGCTTATCCACAGCAATTTCTATTGTTATTGGCAGCATAATAGGTTCAGGCATTTTTATGCGTCCGGCTGAAATGGCAGGATTACTCGGCTCTCCTTTATTGATACTACTGGCGTGGGCAATGGCCGGCATATTTACTCTGTTTAGCATAATGGTACTCGCGGAAATCGGGGCGATGATCCCCGCAACGGGAGGACAATACATTTTTATGCAACACATGTATGGGAATTTCTGGGCATACTTATACGGGTGGTCGAACTTTGCGGTGATAAACACTGCAGGTGCGGCCGGTATTACTTTTATTTTCTCGCAGTACGCACAATATTTTTTTAAACTGCCTTCATTCTCACCTGGGACAGAACATGCCATTGCATTGCATATCCCGATGATTGGTGATATTCTTCCGCTTGAAGATTTTGGAACAAAAATGCTTACACTTTTTGTTCTTATCGTTTTCACATTTATCAGCTACAGGAGTACAAAATTGAGTGGAGGAATACAAGTTGTTTTTACAGTTGCAAAGGTGCTTGCGATTGTTTTACTTGTTGGAGGTTTATTTTTTTGGGGGAAGGGTTCATTTGAAAATTTTACAACAGATGCGCCTTCAATCAAACCGTCTGGCTTTGCTATGATGCTCGCATTAGTTGCCGCATGCAACGGCGCGTTGCAAGCATATGACGGCGGTTATATGATCGTTTATATGGCAGGCGAAGTTCGCAACCCCGGAAAGACTTTGCCGCGAAGTTTAATCGCGGGGCTTGCTGTTTGCATAGCTATTTACATCGCTATTACTGCGGCAATAATGTACATTCTTCCTGTTCAATCTATGGCTTCATCTGCATTGGTTGCTGCGGATGCTGCACGAAATGTGTTTGGCTTTGTTGGCGGCGGTATCATTGCGTTTCTTATTTGTCTCTCTGTTCTCGGGCCAACCAATTGCACTATATTAAGTTCACCGCGAATAACATATGCAATGGCGCAGGAAAAAAATTTCTTTTCATGGGCAGGTAAAATTCATCCGAAATATAAAACACCTTCCAATGCGCTGATGCTGCATTTAATATGGATGAGCGTTATGGTATTCAGCGGTTCTTTTTATATTCTTGCAGACATGTATATTTTTATTGTTTTTGTTTTCAATCTTATGCTGGTATATGGTCTTTTTATTTTAAGAAGAAAGATGCCTGATACACCTCGTCCCTACAAAGTATGGGGCTATCCTGTTGTGCCTGTAATAGTGCTTTTGTTGAATGCATTCTATTTGGTGGTAATGCTGTATAATGATATTAATAATTATCTTACAGGAAAAACTCACATCATCAATTCTGTTTTTGGTTTAGCGCTCACTGCAATTGGCATTCCGCTTTACTGGTATTTCAAGATGAAGAAAAAACAAGAAGAAAACATAATCGTTGTTCCTTTAGAAGAAGATGTGATCAAAGAAAAATATTCAAAATGATTGGAAATTTGTTGAGAAAATATCAGTCAACCTTTCATCAGGTTGTTCCTTTTGATGCTCAGCATGAAAAACTTTTAAAGTTTGATTTCACTTCAAACAACAAAACGCTTACAGAAGATATATTCAGCGATACTGTAAAATTTTCTTCTTACATAAGCAAACAATTGCAAAAAGCAGATGCAAAATATGGGATAGGTGGTTATAATGAGAACCGCATTGTTTATAGTCGCAGTGCACATTTCGGAAGCAATGAAGAAGAGCCACGCCGTTTGCATCTCGGTATTGATATTTGGGGAAATGCCGGCACACCTGTATTCGCACCGATGGGTGGCATGGTGCACAGTTTTGCTTTCAATAATAATTTTGGCGATTATGGTGCAACTATAATTTTATTACACCAACTTGATGGCATTGCATTTTATACATTATACGGGCATGTTTCTTTGAAAGATATCGGTGTGTTGAAGGAAGGAGTATATATTAATCACGGACAGGAGTTTGCCCATTTTGGTTCGCCGCACGAAAACGGACAATGGCCACCGCATTTGCATTTCCAGGTGATTGCTGATATGGAATTCAAAAAAGGAGATTACCCGGGCGTATGCAAGTTGAGTGAAAAAGAAAAATATTTGCGCAATTGCCCCGATCCTGATCTTATTCTTCAAATGATGCGATATGCAACTTTATAATAAAGCTTATTAAGTTTTATTTTTTCTTTGGAATTAATATTTATTTTAGCATCGATTAAAACTACAACTATGGCACGTCAACAATTTGATGAAAACAGCAGCAAGAAATACACTCTCACTCTTTTTGTCTCATTTGTAGTTATGTTTTGTTTTGCATTGTTGATGATGCTTTGGAAAGGTGATGCTCATCATGTACGGGTTGTAGATGGTCCCTCTTCAGGCAAAGCATTTCAAATTGAGAAACAGCCTTTGAAAGCTGATTCTTCTGAACATGCAGAATAACTTCGCAATAAAAAAGTAAAATATTTTTTTGTGTACCGAACTGTAGTGGTACTATTGATCTTCCCTTGCGTCGCACTCTTGTACATTCTGATTTTTCTTCAGCAATAGCATAATACAAAGTTCATACTCATAATTTTTTTGTATAAAAAATAAAAAGCGACACCAAACAGCATCGCTTCTTTTTATGTACGGGAAACAAAATTTTTAATCATCCGATGCTGCGGCTTCAACCACAATCTTGTTCAAGCGATTGGTTAACGGCAACACTAAGAAACATGCAACAATTGCAGCAACTGCGCTTATTGCAAAGAACACAGCTTTATCATCAAACTTATCCCAGAAACCCGCAAGAATACCTGAAATTTTTCCGCCTAAAGATGTTGTGATAAACCATCCTCCCATCATTAATGCAGTAAATCTTCGCGGTGCAACTTTTGATGTGAGCGATAAACCTACAGGACTAACGAATAATTCACTTACAGTAAACACACCGTAACTGCTGATGAGCCACCAGCTTGAAACTTTATCGTGATAAATGTTGGTTGATAAACATGCAGCCACCATCACAACAGATGATAAACCCGCAATTAAAGTTCCCCACGCAAATTTGCCTGGTGTTGAAAGTTCCCTGTTTCTCGCTTTCATCCAACCAAAAAAAGCGACGATGACAGGTGTTAAAACAATTATCCAGAATGGATTGACCGATTGATAAATTTCTGTTGAGAACAATTTCAAATCTTGTCCGGGGGCAGGATATTTTTCTTTTTGCAAATTCTGAAAATACAAATTTGTTCCTTGCTTTGTTAATACTTTTCCATGCTCGTCTGTTTGAGCCCTGAACTGGCTATCAACAACAGGAACATCTGTTGGGTTTGTATTGACAGTTTCCAAAAATCCAAACGGTTTCAATGCAGGTTGAATTGCTTTCGGCGCCTCTCGGTCTGTATATGTTTGCGCCCAGATCGTTAACGCGGTAGCATTTTGATTGTAGATATTCCAAAAAATAATTGATACCCCAAATAGGATCAGCAGAGTACTAATGCGTTTTCTTTCAAAACCTTTTGCACGATACATCAAACTGAAATAAAAAATAATAACAGGAATGCAAGCGCAGATGAAAGCATCATTTGAGTCAGAACCCAAAATGTTTCCTGGAATAAACCAGCCAATCGCACCGGCAATTATTGCAGGTAAAAAAACTTTTGCCGCGATTTGTGAAATGGGCATGTCATCTTTTTGAGCAGGCTTAATTACATCAGCATGTTTTACATGTTTCAAACCAAAAGCAAGCCAGATCATACTTAATATCATTCCAACACCGGCGGTAGCAAATGCTGCACCCCAGCTTATATTATTTCTCATATATGCTGCAACAAAATTGCACACAAAGGCGCCGATGTTGATGCCCATATAAAAGATGTTATAAGCAATATCTTTTTTGGGTTTCAAATCCGGCCGATTATAAATATTACCCAATAATGTGCTGATATTTGGTTTGAAAAATCCATTGCCTACAATCGCTGAAAATAAACCTGTATACATCACCGCATCGCTTCCATTTAATGCAATTAAAAAATAACCAAGCGCCAGTAAAGTGGCACCTAAAAAAATTGACTTGGTATAACCGAGATACCTGTCAGCAACTAATCCGCCAATGAATGGTGTTAAATATATTAACGCAACGTAAGTGCCAACAATGCTTACAGCAGCCGCAGTATCCAAACCTCTGCCACCATGACCAACTGTATCGGTGAGATACAATAAAAAAATTCCAATCATCAGGTAATAACCAAAACGTTCCCACATTTCAGTAAAAAAAAGAACATACAGTCCACGCGGATGACCTTTTCTTTCAAGAGTTTGGCTCATATGGCAATTTTAAATTTGAAGAAGGAAGAATTGAAACCTCAAAATAGAGAAATTCCAAATACAAAATTCCAATTTCTAAATACTGCTTTACTTTCGCTCAACTTTTATAAATCTTATACAGAAACTATGAACATTCTTTTGCTTGGTTCAGGAGGTCGCGAACATGCACTTGCATGGAAGATATCGCAAAGCAAACATTGTACGCAATTATTTATTGCTCCCGGCAATGCCGGAACTTTGCAGTGCGGTAATAATGTGAACATGAGCGCAACTGATTTTGAAGCAATCAAAAAATTTTGTTCGGATAATAGGATTGAAATAATTGTTATTGGTCCTGAAGAGCCATTGGTAAAAGGAATTTACGATTATTTCAATGAAGCCTCCCCCACAGGGGGAGGTTGGAGAGGGCAGTTAATTGGTCCTTCCGCAAATGGCGCGCAGCTTGAAGGAAGCAAAGCTTTCTCAAAAAAATTTATGCAACGTCATAATATTCCAACTGCGAGTTATGCTGAATTCACGCAACAAAATTTTGAAGAAGGAAAAAAATATATAGCTGAACATTCACTCCCGGTTGTTTTAAAAGCCGATGGACTTGCAGCAGGAAAAGGAGTAGTGATCAGCGATACGCATGACGAAGCATTGAGTGTGTTTGAAGAAATGATCATCAACAAACAATTCGGTGAAGCAAGTGCGAAAGTTGTGATAGAAGAATTTTTGCAGGGCATTGAAGCAAGTGTATTCGTTTTAACCGATGGGAAAGATTATAAGATCATTGGTCATGCAAAAGATTATAAAAGAATCGGTGAAGGTGATACAGGCTTAAACACAGGCGGAATGGGCTGTGTAAGTCCTGTGCCTTTTGTTGATGATGTGTTCATGAATAAAGTTGAACAACTGATTATTCAACCAACAATAAAAGGATTGGCTGAAGAAAAAATCATTTATAAAGGATTTATATTTTTTGGTTTGATCAATGTGAATGGAGAGCCGTTTGTAATTGAATACAATTGTCGCATGGGCGATCCGGAAACTGAAGTGGTGATGCCGCGATTGAAAAATGATCTTGTTGAATTATTCATCGCAACACATGAAGGAAAATTAAGCGAAGTAAAAATTGAATTTGATAAACGATCTTGCGCAGCGGTCGTTGCAGTGAGCGGTGGTTATCCCGGCGACTACAAGAAAAATTTGAAAATTAGTGGATTTCAAAATTTGAAATTGAATGATGATACAATTGTTTTCCATGCGGGAACAAAAAAAGTGGATGATACAATTGTAACGAATGGCGGAAGAGTGCTTGCTGTAACATCCTATGGAAATAATATTGCAGATGCCATGAACAAATCGAAAAAAGTTTTAGAGCAAATTCATTTTGAGGGAATGTATTATAGAAGAGATATTGGATATGAGTTTGTGTGATTTTGGGATTTTGGAATTGGGAAATTTTGAAATTGTATTGAATCGTCAATCGTAATCGCAAGATAGTTTTTAAACCTTGCGATTCACTTCTTGCGATTCGCATTGTAGAACAGAATTTCTGAACGCACAAGTGAGTGACACAACCGGCGATAAAAAGAATTACTACAGCTTGTCACCAAAAAGTTCACAAATTATTTTCAGGCATTCTCTTTGCTTATACTCAGCAGCATTTCAAAAGAAATAATTTTATTTTCTTTACGTTATTACAGGCAGGGAGCAATTTTTATTTTTTTGGATACGATTTTCTTTCTTATTTAACAAATAAACTTCTGCCCCTCTTGCAACTTTTATTGTGAATTCAACCTGCACCCTTTGAAAATAGACTGTTTTGTACTTTGTTAATTCGGTTTATTTACATGAATTTTGCACGCATTCAAGAACACTTATAACAGAACCGCAGATAATGGGAATCTTTAACTTTTTTACTCAAGAAATTGCAATGGACCTGGGTACCGCAAATACCCTTATTATACATAACGAAGAAATTGTTGTAAATGAACCATCGATAGTTGCCCTGAACCGAAACAATCCTAAAGAAGTTTTGGCAGTGGGAAAACGTGCGCTGCTGATGCATGAGAAAACACATGAAAGCATTCGCACTGTTCGCCCTTTGAAAGATGGTGTGATCGCAGATTTCAATGCAGCAGAATTGATGATACGCGAGATGATAAAAATGATCTACAACAAAAAACCAATCTTTCCTCCAAGCTGGCGAATGA
>Ga0207706_10000655_pt1 | contig 36583 bp, 36 predicted proteins | sample KBSC53metaG_FD_184318 | JGI IMG/M metagenome (GOLD analysis project Ga0207706, IMG submission 184318) | Corn rhizosphere microbial communities from Kellogg Biological Station, Michigan, USA - KBS C5-3 metaG (SPAdes) (version 2) | ecosystem: Host-associated > Plants > Roots > Rhizosphere > Soil ... | reverse complement strand
TGTCCGACGGTTGAAGCCCCGACTTGCGAAGCGCCATCTGCATCGCCCGGAAGCCGCCCGAACCCTCGGGATGCGGCGCGGTGACATGATAGGCGTCGCCCGACAGGCCGTAGCCGATGACCTCGGCGTAGATTTTCGCGCCGCGCGCCTTGGCGTGCTCATATTCCTCGAGCACGACGACGCCCGCGCCCTCACCCATCACGAAGCCGTCGCGGGCCTTGTCGTAGGGCCGGCTCGCCTTCTCCGGCTGGTCGTTGAATGCGGTGCTGAGCGCGCGCGCCTGAGCGAAGCCGGCGATACCGATCGGGCAAATGGTCGCTTCCGCGCCGCCCGCAAGCATGATGTCGGCATCGTCGTCGCGGATCATGCGCGCCGCATCGCCGATCGAGTGGGCGCCCGTCGAGCAAGCGGTGACCACCGCGTGGTTGGGACCCATCAGCCCATGCTTGATCGAAACCTGGCCGGAGATGAGGTTGATCAGCCGGCCGTGCACGAAGTGCGGGCTGACCCGCCCGGGTCCTCTCTCGTGAAGGACGATGCTCTCGCTCTCGATGCCCGGAAGGCCGCCGATGCCGGAGCCGATCGAGACCCCGGCGCGAAGCCGGGTCTCCTCGTCCATGTCGGTCAGGCCGGCATCCTCGATCGCCTGCCCCGCCGCATCGATTCCAAAGACGATGAACGGATCGACTTGCCGCTGGGTCTTGAAGTCGACACGCTTGTTGGCGTCGAAGCCATATTCGTGGTCCGCCGGCTTCACTTCGCAGGCGATGCGGCATTTCTGGTCGCTGGCGTCGAACTTGGTGATCGGCCCGGCGCCGCTCTTCGACGCCAGGATGTTCTTCCAGCTGGTCTCGACGTCGCCGCCCAGAGGCGTCACGAGCCCGAGACCTGTCACGACGACACGGCGCATTTGCATCTCCAAACACATCGACAGGCCCAAACCCGTTCGGGCTGAGCCTGTCGAAGCCCTGTAATGTCTTAGAACGCAGTCAGGAAGAAAAAGGGCAGCCCTTCGACAAGCTCAGGGCGAACGGCTGCGAAGCGGTCAGCCCTTGTTCTGGTCGATATATTCGATCGCGTCGCGAACCGTCGTGATCTTTTCCGCGGCGTCGTCAGGGATTTCGACCCCGAACTCCTCTTCGAAGGCCATGACCAGCTCAACGATGTCGAGGCTGTCGGCGCCCAGATCGTCGATGAAGCTCGCGTCTTCGGTGACCTTGTCCGGCTCGACGCCGAGATGTTCGACGACGATCTTCTTCACCCGATCGGCAGTCTCGCTCATGGAACGCTTCCTCCGTGTTTTGTTTTGCCGCTGCCCTAGCGATGCGCTGTTAACGCCGCAAGTGGCGCGCGGAGCCATGCAGCGCTACCTCCGCGCCGATGGAGTCCCGATCGCTCACCGGAGGCGAGATCGCGATGTGCCGCTCGGTCTTCGGCGACGCAATCGATTATCCCAAGGTGCGGCTGCTCAAGGGCAAGTGGTGGCCGTTCCAGCCCGCGAACGCGGCGATGGCGCCGAGCGGCTGGATCTGGTTCCATCCCGTCGCGGGCGGCTGGTCCGAAGATTTTTCGAAAGAGAATTTGGGCCGGCAGGGCTTCTTCATTCACGAAATGACCCACGTCTGGCAGGCGCAACGCGGGGGCCCGCTCTACCTTCCGCTGATGCGCCATCCCTTCTGCCGCTATTCCTATGAGGTGAAGCCGGGAAGGCCGTTCCGCCGCTACGGACTGGAACAGCAGGCCGAGATCGTCCGGCACCGGTTCCTCGCCGATCGCGGAGTCGCCGTGCAGCCGAACCCGCCCCGAGAGCTGCTTCCGTTCGCGTAGCAGCAGCCATGCCTTCGTTAGTGTTACGGGGGCGCAACAGGTGCAGCAGGAACGTGCCGCGCTGGCGCGCGCGCCCTTCCTCGGGAACGGATGTTTCAGGCATAGTGTCGGCTCGGCGACGCAATCCAACAGGGGGAATGTCATGCGCCTGATGCCCACTTTGCTGATTACCACATCGATCCTCGCGGTCGCCGCACCGGCCGCCGCGCAAACGCAGCAGGAAGAGGCGGCGCAGGCCGCAAATCCTCAGCCGAACGCGTCCTCGGCTCAGCCGCAGGTCATGGAAGGCGAGATCATCGTCACGGCGACGAAGCGCGCGTCGACGGTGCAGGACGTTCCCTTCTCCGTGAATGCGCAAACCGAGCAGGACATCCAGCGCGCGAACGTCCAGACCCTCGAAGGCCTCAGCCGCAATGTCGCGGGGCTTACCGTGCAGAATCTCGGCCCCGGACAGAGCCAGGTCTCCGTACGCGGCGTGTCCGCCGGGCAGATCGCCCGCGACCAGCCGGGCGTGAAGGAGCAGGTCGGCGTCTACCTCGACGAAAGCGTGATCTCGCTGTCGCTGTTCACGCCCGACCTCGACCTGTTCGACCTGAATCGCGTCGAGACGCTGCGTGGGCCGCAAGGAACGCTGTTCGGTTCCGGGTCGGTCGGCGGCACCATCCGCTACATCACGAACCAGCCCAAGCTCGAACGTGTCGAGGGGCTCGTGGAAGGGAACGTCAACGTCCTTGCGGGCGGAGACGTCGGCTACTCCACGAAGGGCGCGGTCAACGTGCCGATCGGATCGACGGCCGCCATTCGGGCAGTCGGATACGGGACCCATTTCGGCGGCTTCATCGACGCGCGCGGTCCGGCGGGCGGCGACAACGTGAACGACGGCTCGCGCGTAGGCGGGCGCCTTTCGCTGTTGTGGGAGCCGATCCCCGAGCTGAAGATCACTCCGCGAATCGTCTATCAGAAGGTTCAGGCCAACGGCTTCAACCGCGAGGAAGTGTACAACCTCTATTCCAATGCGTTCACGGTTCCGCCGCATGAGCCGCAAGAGCGGGAACAGTATTTGCTCCTGCGCGAAAAGTTCAGCGACAAGACCACGATCGGCGACCTGACCGCGAGCTACGACTTCGGTCCCGCCGAACTGACGTCGGTCACCAGCTACATCAAGCGCGATATCCTGGTGAGCCGCGACGCCTCCGCTCTGACGGGCTCGGTTTCGGTCGATCTCGGATTCCCCGACGCCGGCGTCAACCTGCCATCGAATCTTCGCGATACGACGACCCTCAAGCAATGGACGCAGGAGGCTCGCCTCAGCTCAACCGGCGCCGGTCCGCTGCAATGGGTCTTCGGTGGCTTCTACTCGCATGTGGACCGCGTCTATCACCAGCGCCTGCCGACGCCCGGCTACGCCAGTTTCGTCGACTCGGTGCTCGGCGCGGGAACGTCGGCAGCCGTCGCCAACGGCTTTCCCGATCTCGATTCCCCATACAACGCCGACATTCCCTACGTGATCAAGCAGACCGCGGTCTTCGGCGAGGGCAGCTACCGGTTCAACCAGTTCAAGCTGACGGCCGGCGGCCGGTGGTACCATTTCAAGGAGGTCCGCGACTTCATCAACGGCGGCCTGTTCTCGCCCGACTTCACGTCGATCGGCGACACCACCAAGTCGAGCGGGTTCAGCCCGCGCGTGATCGGCACCTGGGAGCCGAACCGGCACCTCAGCGTCAACCTCCAGGCAGCAAAGGGATTCCGCCTGGGCGGAATCAACGATCCGCTGAACCTGCCGATTTGCAGCGATCACGACAAGGAGCTCTACGGCCCGTTCGCGACCAAATTCTACGACGACGAGACGCTCTGGAACTACGAGGGCGGAGTCAAATATTCGCGAAGCGGGCTCACTTTCAACGCGGCCGTCTTCCACGCCTCGATGAAGAACCTCCAGGTGACCGTCGATGCCGGCGGTTGCTCGTCCCGCCTCGTGTTCAACGTTCCAAAGGCCCACACGACCGGTCTCGAGGCAGAATTTTCGGCTCATCCCATGCCGGGCTTGGACCTGTCGCTGACGGGCAGCTACGTGAACGCGGAGTTCGATTCGACCATCGCCAATCCGGAGCTGGCGGTCGCCACGGGGATCCGGTCCGGCAATCGCCTTCCGACCGTCCCGAAGTTTCAGATGGCGGCTGCGGCGACCTACACGCAGCGGTTCAACAGCAGCGCCGACTGGTACGTCAACGCATCCTTCCAGCACGTCGGCAACCGCTTCACGCAGCCCGGCGACCAGGAGGACAATCCCCGCACCTTCGTTCATGGGCTTCCGTTCAACGGCCAGCCCGCCGACGCGGCGACGACGCTCGATTTGAGGCTTCCGGCCTATAACCTCGTCAATCTGTCGGCGGGCCTGGCGTTCGACTCCGGGCTCGAGCTGGTCGCTTATGTGAACAACCTGTTCGACAAGGATCCCAAGCTGTCGTTCGACCGCGAGCGCGGCGGCCGGGCCCGTCTCGGCTTCGCAGTGGGACAACCGCGCACGATCGGGCTGACGGTCCGGCAAAGCTTCGGCCATTCGGTCGCGGCCGCGCCTCCGCCGCCGCCGCCCCCTCCGCCACCACCGCCGCCACCGCCGGAAGCGGCCCCACCGCCGCCTCCCCCGGCTCCGCCGCCGCCGCCACCGGCGCCGGTCGAGGGCGGCGAACGCGGCTGATCGCGAAGCAATGAGTTCCGGAGTCACGCGCCGCTCGCTCCTGATCGGGGCGGGCGGCGCAGCCGTTTCCCCGGCGCTCGCCAAGCCGTACAAGCGCGCGATGAAGGATCATGTCGCCGTGATCGGCGCTGGCGTCTTTGGCGCGTGGACCGCCCATCACCTGAAAGGGCAGGGTCACAAGGTCACCCTGATCGACGCCTGGGGACCGGCGCACAGCCGCGCGTCGTCCGGGGGCGAGTCCCGGCTGACCCGCGCTGCTTACGGCAAGGACGCCATCTACACCCGCATGGCGAGGGATTCGCTGCCGCAGTGGAAGACGCTGAGCGCCGTCTCCGGCCTGCCGATCTTCGTTGAGACGGGAATCCTTTTCTTCTTTCCCACAGAGGAGCCCTACGTCCGCGACAGCATCGCCGCGCACAGGCAATTCGGCCTCCCCACCGAGGTGCTCGACCAGACCGAGATGGGGCGGCGATTCCCGATGATCGACTTCGACGGGATCAGCGTAGGTCTTTACGAACCCGGTTTCGGCGCGCTGATGGCGCGGCGTGCGGTTCTGACCCTCGTCGATCGCTTCGTTCGCGAAGGCGGCACTTACATGAAGGGCACCGCCGTCCGACCCGGCGCCGTCGGCGATCGAGTGGAGGAAGTCCGCCTCTCGTCCGGTGAGCGGGTCGCCGCGGACCGTTTCGTCTTCGCGCTTGGGCCATGGCTGCCGAAGCTGTTCCCCGACGCGGTCGGCCCCAGGATCCTGCCGACTCGGCAGGAAGTCTTTTTCTTCGCGCCGCCCTCGGGCGATCGGCGGTTCAGCACGGGCGCGATGCCCGGCTGGGCGGATTTCAACGGCGGCGACATATTCTACGGATTTCCCGATCTCGAGACCCGCGGGCTGAAATTCGCTCATGACGCGCACGGGATCGAGGTCGACCCCGACACGCAAGACCGGACGCCGACGCGGGAGGCGTTGGCCGAGGTCGTCGCCTTCCGCGACCGCCGCTTCCCGCTGCTCCGCGGAGCGCCGCTGACCGAAGCGCGGGTCTGCCAATATGAGAACAGCTCGAATGGCGATTTCCTGATCGATTTCCACCCGAAGCTCGAAAACGTGCTTCTGGTCGGCGGGGGATCGGGCCACGGCTTCAAACACGGGCCGGAGGTCGGCCGCTACGCCGCCGCGCGCCTCCTCGGCTCCATCGAACCGGAGCCGAGGTTCAGCCTTGCGACCAAATCGGAAACCCACAGGCGCGAGGTGCATTGACCGGTTGCCCTCACGGGCGAACCGCAATGACCGATCCCGACACACATCTCTCCGAGCCCGCGCGATTCCGCACCGACCTCGCCGAGGACCGCACGATCCTCGCCAGCGAGCGCACCTTCGCCAGCTGGCTTCGGACCGGCCTCGCCGCGATCGGCATTGCTCTGGGCTTCCATGCGTTGTTCGGGCGGATCGAGCCGGCGTGGCTGCCGCGCGCGATTGCGACCGTCTTCCTCGCCATCGCCATCATCATTTTTCTCGCCGCAGAGCGCCGCGCCTGCGCCGTGCGGGCCCGGCTCCACGCGCACGAGGTCGAGACGATCAAAATCACGCGGATCCGGCTGATCACGGTCGTCGCCGTGCTGGCGACTGGAGCCCTAACCGCCGGAATATGGCTTTTCCGGCCCTAACTGCTGCTCCAGTCGGCAATCCGTTCCCTGGTCGCGGCATCGTCGATCCAGACATGGTCGAACTGGGCCGAGATCACACAGGCCGGCGGCAGGTCGGGCGCGCTGGCGACGCAGCGCACGACGCGTCCTTCGGGGAGCATCCGAAGGCGCCCGGACAGCACAAGGTCGAAGCCCTGCGTCCCGATCGGCGCGCGCGGGTCGCGCTTTTCGACGGTCTCGTACGGCCGATGGTCGCGCCGCGTGGTTCGCGGGTCGGTTGCCGTGAAGAATTGGGCAATTCCGACCTTCGGCGCAGCGCCGGTGGGCTCGATCGGCGTAGAAGCGGGGTTGGGCTCTTCCTCGATCGGTTGGTCGCCCCGCGGCGCCGGCTTTGCGGGGCACGCCGCGTTCAGCAGCCACGGGCGCGACAGCCAGAACCCCTCGACGGCCTCGACGCCTTGCAGCCCCTTCGCGGCCTCCGAGTCCTCGGAGAGATCGGGAGCCGCGCGGAGGCGCAATACGCCGGACTTCGGATCGATCGACCAGCTGAGCGCGGGCTTTTTCTCGTCTCCCGGCGCCGAGCCTTCGCATCCGAAGCGGATCCGCAGCTCGAACTCCTTGCCGTCGAGCGCCCGCTGCGCCTCGCGGTCGTCGATGCCAGCCGCGGCTGCACTGCGCGCCTGCGCCACAGTTAGCAGCAAGGCCGCACGGTCCATCGGCGGTTTGGGCAGTGGCACCGCCGAGGGCGCATTCTCGACCGGCTGCGAGGCATTGACGTCCGCCTCCCGGTTCGCTTCGCCGCTTTGCCTGCACGCGGACAGGCCGGCCAGGAGCAGAAGGCAGGCAAGGTGGCGCGCGTTCGGGTTCGGAAGCATCGCGAGCGGGCATAACACAGGCGAAGGCTTGATGGGGATCAGGTTCGCCCCGCGATCATTGTCGTGCCCGGTGGCGCGGGCTAGCGCCCCGCTGCTATCGGGACGCTCATGACCTTCGACCAGCTGATCACGCTGCTGGTGCTCGCCGCGGTGGTCGCGGCGCTGATCCGGGACCGCCTGCGCGCCGACGTGGTTGCGCTGGCCGGCGCCGCATTCCTGCTGATGACGGGAATCGTCCGGCCGGTCGAGGTCGAGAAAGCTTTCGCGAGTCCTGCGATCGTCGCCCTCGCCTCCTTGTTCGTCATCGCCTACGCGATGGAGCTCTCGGGACTTCTCGACGCCGCAATCGAGAAGACGGTGCGCATGTGCCGGCGGATCGGCAGCACCGGCCTGTGGATCCTGATCGGCCTCGCGGGCGCGGCCTCGGCGTTCCTCAACAACACGCCGATCGTCGTGCTGTCCGCGCCGGTCGTGCGCGACGCCGCCAGGTCGCTGGGACGCTCGCCCAAGCGCTACCTGATCCCCTTGTCGTACGCGGCGGTGCTCGGCGGCTGCTGCACCTTGATCGGCACGTCGACCAACCTGCTCGTCAACGACATGGCCTCGGTCGCGGGGCAGGCGCGGTTCGGAATGTTCGAGATCACGCCGGTTGGAATCGCGGTTTCCATCGCCGGCGGGCTGTACCTGTTCCTGTTCAGCGGGCGCCTGATGAAGATGGACGACGAGACAAAAAAGGACGGAGAAAGCGAAGCGAGCCCGTTCCACGAGCCCGGCCTCGTCGGCGGCCTGGTCGGATCGGCGGAGGCTTTCTCAAAGCAGGTCGAATTCCAGCCGCTGCGTGCGATCGTCTCGCTCGCCGTCTTCATCCTCGTCATCGCGCTTGCCGCCTTCAACGTCGCTCCGATCGCCGCCTGCGCCTTCGCCGGGGCGGTGCTGCTCATCCTGATGCGCGTGATCACCGCGGACGAGGCCTACCACGGGCTGAGGCCCGAGGTGCTGATGCTGATCGCGGGGATGGTGGTTCTCGGGATCGCGCTCGACGAGACCGGGCTCGCGTCCGCGGCGACCCAGGCCCTGATCGGCACGATGCGGTCGATGAGCCCGCTGCTGGCGCTCATCATCCTCTACGGCGTGACGCTGTTCGCGACGGAGCTCCTCTCCAACGCCACGGTGGCGGTGCTCTTCACGCCGGTCGCGGTGTCGATGGCGGAGGCATTCGGCGTCAGCGCGCGGCCGTTCCTGGTTGCGGTCATGATCGCCGCGAGCGCGGCCTTCGCGACTCCGTTCGGCTATCAGACCAACGTGCTGGTCTATCAGATGGGCCGCTATTCCTACGCCGACTTCCTGAAGGTGGGCCTGCCGCTGAACCTCATCACCTGGGCTGCGGCGATCGTCGCGATCCAGGCCTATTTCCCGTTCTGAGGCGAGCTCAGTCGGGCTTCTTCGCCACGCCGACGAGCGCCGGCCGAAGAAGCCGGTCCTTCATCACGTAGCCGGGCTGCATTTCCTCGACGATCGTGCCGGGCTCGGCGTCAGACGTCGGGATCTCCATCATCGCCTGGTGGCGGTGCGGATCGAGGTCTTCGCCGACCGACTTCACGCGTTCGATCCCGTGGCGGGCGAACACGGCGTCGAGCTCGCGCGACGTGGCTTCAATGCCGGCGAGGAACTGGCTCGCGGTCTTGTCGGCCCTGAGGTCGGCGCCGACCGCGGCGAGGGCCCGGTCGAGATGGTCCTTGATCGCCAGCATGTCGCGGGCGAAGCCGGCAGCGGCATAGCTGGTCGCCTGCTGAAGCTCCTGCTCGAGCCGGCGGCGCACGTTCTGGGTTTCCGCGGCGGCATAGAGCGCCTTCGAATGCGCCTCCTGGAGCTGCGCCTCCAGCTCGGCGACGCGGTCGTGCTCCGCCACTTCGGGGGAGCCGTCGGCGGTCTCCTTGCGAAGCTCCTCGGCCTCGTCGTGCAGCTCTTCTTCGTCCTTGGTCGCGTCGATCATGCCATCAATCTCGTGAGCGCTTTCGCAGTGAAATCCACCATGGGGACCACGCGCGCATAGTTCAACCGCGTGGGGCCGATGACGCCGACAACGCCGACCACCTCGCCCTGGCTCCCCCGGTAGGGCGCGGCGATCACCGAGGAGCCGGACAGCGCGAACATGCGGTTTTCCGATCCGATGAAGATCCGGCACCCCGGCGCATCGCGCGCGCCTTCGAGCAGACGGGCGATCTCCTGCGCCTCCTCCAGCTCGTCGAGCAGCTTGCGCACCCGCTCGAGATCGTCGGCCGCGCTCGGGTCGAGCAGGTTCGCATGGCCTCTCACGATGAGCACCGGGCGGCGGGCATGGTCCTGGCTCCACGCGGCGAGACCCGAGGCGACCAGCTCGGCCGCGGTTGAGTCGATCAGCTCCTTGCGCTCGCGAATCTCGGCTCGGAGGCGAGATTCTGCGTCTGCTAGCGTCAGGCCGGAGAGCCGCGCGTTGATGAAATTGCTGACCTCGGTCAGCGCGTGGGCAGTCGTTCCGCCGTCGAGCGAGACGATCCGGTTCTCGACGCTTCCGTCGGCGCCGACCAGCACCGCCAGCGCCCGGCGTTCGTTCAGCGGCACGAAGCTCAGCTGCTTGAGCACCATCTCGCGCTTCGGGGCGAGCACCACGCCTGCCGCCTGGCTGAGCCCGGACAGCGCGGCCGAGGCCGCCGCGAGCGCGTCCTCGATCGGCTGGTCGCGGACAATCTGCCGCTCGATCTCGGCCCTCTCGCGGGGGTCCGGCGCGGCCGCCTGCATGATCCCGTCAACGAACAGGCGAAGGCCGCTTTCGGTCGGGATTCTCCCCGCCGACGTGTGCGGGTGCGTCAGCAGGCCGCGTTCCTCGAGCTCCTGCATTACTCCCCGGATCGAAGCCGGCGAAAGGCTGATCGAGCCGGTAAGCGCCTTCGACCCGATCGGAAGCCCGCGCTCGAGATAGGCTTCGACCACGAGGCCGAAGATATCGCGCATGCGGTCGGTCAGTTCTCCGATCGGCTGGGCCATTCGCGTGCATCTAGGATTGCGCGCCTCGGCGGTCTAGGGACGCGGCGAACCATGCATAAGCGCATGCATCCCAGCTCTACGCGGCCACTTTCAGCGCGCGTGCCCGCCGTGCTCTTGTCCCTGGCCTTGGCTGCAAGCGCTTCGGCAGCGGGCGATGCTACGGCGCGGCCCGTCATTCAAACCGCCGACGTGGCGCGCTTCTACAAGGTTTATGAAGCGGCTCGCGGACACCCGACCGCGGAACAGCTCCAGGCGGATTATATCGAACCGGGGTCACCCGGGCTCCATCACTTGTCAAAGATCCGCAACGTCACCGGTCAAACCATTGCCAAGGCCCTGGCTGCGCACCCGGAGGTCTTCCTGGACGCAAAGCGTTGCATGGCAGTTCTGCCGAGGGTGCGCGGCAGGGTGACGGACGCGCTCCTCACCTTGAAAAGGCTTGATCCGAGCGCGCAATTTCCGCCCGTCACGATCGTCGTCAGCCGCGGCAAGCCGGTCGGAGTCGCGGATTCGACGGGCGTCATCATCGGGCTGGAAGCGCTTTGCGCGGTCGAATATCTGAACCCCGATGTTGAAGATCGTTTCGTGCACACGATCGCGCACGAATATACGCATGTACAGCAAGCGCTGAGCTCGCCGGCGCTCTACAACACTTCCAAGCCGACGGTGCTCCAGGCGTCCTTGATCGAGGGAGCCGCCGATTTCACGGCAGCCTTGATCGCCAGGGAGTCCGGCTTCCAATCGCCCTACGCTCCGGCAGTCAAGGCGAGCATGAAGGCAATCGAGACCAAATTCACCGCTGACGAAGACAAGACTGACCTGTCGCAATGGATCGACAACGGCACGCTGACCGAGCCGGGGAATCTCGGCTATTGGGTCGGCTATCGGATCGTCAAATCCTATTATCAACGAGCCGCGAACAAGCGCGAAGCCTTGCGCGACATCATCGCGATGAAGGACGCCAAGGCATTCCTTCGGAACAGCGGCTGGTATCCCGGAGTCCAACTCAATTGAATCAGGAGATTATCCGAATGCGCCCTTCCGGACGCGCGCCCGACCAGATGCGTGAATTGAGATTCGAGCCCGGCTTCACCCGCCATGCCGAGGGCTCGTGCCTCGTCAGCTTCGGCGATACGCGCGTGCTGTGCACCGCCAGCGTCGAGGAGAAGGTGCCGCCCTTCCTTCGCGGCAAGGGCCAGGGTTGGGTGACCGCGGAATATGGAATGCTCCCTCGCGCGACCCACACGCGCGGCAACCGCGAAGCGGCGAAGGGCAAGCAATCGGGACGGACCCAGGAGATCCAGAGGCTGATCGGACGGTCACTGCGCGCGGTGGTCGAACTTCCGAAGCTCGGCGAGCGCCAGGTGATCGTCGATTGCGACGTCATCCAGGCGGACGGCGGGACGCGCACCGCATCCATCTCCGGAGGCTGGGTGGCGCTCCGGATTGCCGTCGACAAGCTGATGGAATCAAAGGGGATTTCCACCGACCCTATCCAGACGCAAGTGGCTGCGGTCAGCTGCGGATTCCACAATGGCGCCGCGGTCCTCGACCTCGACTATGACGAGGATAGCCAGGCCGGCTGCGACGGCAATTTCGTTCTGACCGCCGACGGCGCGATCGTCGAGGCGCAGGTCACGGCCGAAGGCGAGTGCTATGACGAGGAAGGGCTTCTGCGCCTGCTTCGCCTCGCGCGCATCGGCTGCGCCGAAATCTTCCAGGCGCAGCTGAAGGCCACCGGCCGAGGGGCAAAGGCGTGAGGCCGATCGGCGACAGGCTGGTCATCGCGACCCACAATCCGGGCAAGCTGCGCGAGATCGCCGCACTGGTCGCGCCGCTCGGCATCAGCTGCGTCGGCGCGGAAGAGCTGGGGTTGCCGGAGCCGGAAGAGATCGGGAACACCTTCGCCGATAACGCCGACCTCAAGGCGCGCGAGGCTGCGGACCTGTCGGGGCTGCCGGCACTCGCCGACGACAGCGGCCTGTGCGTCGACGCGCTCCACGGCCGCCCCGGCATCTTTTCCGCGCGCTGGGCGGAGGACGAGACCGGCAGGCGCGACTGGATGCGGGCAATGGAGAAGGTGTGGAGCGAGGCCGAGGCAACCGAGCCCGACGCCCCGCCCGCAGCGCACTTCGCCTGCTCGCTCGCCATCGCCTGGCCTAACGACGGGCAGACCGAGACGTTCGACGGCAGGGTGGACGGAATCCTCGTTTGGCCGCCGCGCGGCGACCGCGGCTTCGGCTACGACCCGATGTTCGTCCCCGTGGGCCATGAGCAGACTTTCGGCGAGCTGGATCCCGAGCTTAAGCACAGCATCAGCCACCGCGCGGACGCGTTCCGCAAGCTGCTGGAAGCGCTGAACGAATGACCGGGCAGCCGCTCGCGCTCTACGTCCACTGGCCGTTCTGCGTCAGCAAATGCCCTTATTGCGACTTCAACAGTCATGTCCGCTCGAGCGTCGACCAGGAGCAATGGCGGGACGCACTTCTTGCGGACATGGCGCATGAAGCGCGGTTGCTCCCGGGCAGGCAGCTCGCTTCGATCTTCTTCGGGGGCGGCACCCCGTCGCTGATGGACCCGCGAATGGTCGAGGCGATCATCGTCGCCGCGGCTACCCACTGGGAGGCGGCCGCCGGCATGGAGATCACGCTCGAGGCGAACCCGAACTCGGTCGAGGCGGCGCGCTTCGCCGACCTCGCCCACGCCGGCGTCAATCGCCTCTCGCTCGGGCTCCAGAGCTTCGACGACAGCGCGCTGCGCTTCCTCGGCCGCGCCCACTCGTCGCGCGAGGGGTTCCGGGCGCTGGAAATCGCCCAGAGGAATTTCCGGCGCGTCAGCTTCGATTTGATCTACGCGCTTCCCGGCGAAACCGAGGCAGGCTGGTCGGCGACGCTGGCGCAGGCGCTTTCGCTCGGAACCAGGCACCTTTCGCTCTACCAGCTGACGATCGAGCCCGGCACGCGCTTCGCCAGCATGGTCGCGAAGCACGCCTTCGAGCCGCTCGGTCCGGACCTGGGAGCCGCGCTGTACGAGCTGACCGAGGCCATGACGTCACAGGCGCACATGCCCGCCTACGAGATCAGCAATTACGCCAAGCGCGGGCAGGAGAGCCGCCACAACCTCACCTACTGGCGCTACGGCGATTACGCCGGCGTCGGCCCCGGCGCGCACGGCCGCCGGCTGGGTATGCGGACGGTGCGCCACAAGAAGCCCGAGAACTTCCTCGCCGCACTCGCGCGCAACGGGCACGGCATCGTCGAGGAGGTTCGACTCTCGCCGACAGAGGCGGCCGACGAGGCGCTGGTCATGGGCCTGCGCATGCGTGAAGGGATCGACGCTGAAGCGATCGCGGATCGGTTCGGCCTCGAGTCGGTGGTCGATTGGCGGCGGATCGACCGTCTCGCCGGATCAGGCCATCTCGAACGTGACGGCAGCCGCATCAGACTCACCGCCGCCGGGCGGCTGGTGCTCGATCACATCCTCGGCGACATCGCGACGATCGCGCCGAACGCCGACGCGCCTAGCGTCCTTGCGGTTGCGAGCTAGCTTGCGCGGGAGGCGGAGTCGCAGGCGCAGCGGCGGGTGTCGGCTTGGGCGCGTTCTGCTCAGCCGCGAACCGGTAATTGTCGGCGGGCGTTGCGACATAATCGTCGATCGTCATCTGGGCGTCGTCGCCCGCGGCCTTCTTGCTCATGCCGTTCTTGAGCCGGAACTGGACCAGCGCATCCTTCAGACTGCCCATTTGCGCCGTGCAGGCGTTGCGCAAATAATCCTCGATCGAATCGGCGCTGATCTTTTCGCTCGTCGCCTTGGCGGCAGCGTCGTGGAGACACCCACGGAAGTCCTTGGTCGGCGCGGCAATCGACGCCTGCAGCGCCGCAAGGGTGAGCGCGGATGCGCCCAGCAACATAATCATCTCACCTCTCCCCAGGTAGATGACGGGATGTCCCGACGATGACTCTTTTCCGCTTCAATTGGAAGAGGTTAATCGGCCCGCATGACTGAGCCTCTCGCTCCCGGACTGCATATCGTCGCGACTCCCATCGGGAACCTCGGCGATCTGTCTCCGCGCGCGGCCGACACGCTCAGGCGCGCCGACCGGATCCTCGTCGAAGACACGCGAGTGACCGCCAAGTTGCTCCGGCACGTCGGCGCGAAGGTGCCGATGAGCCGCTACGACGATCATAGCAGCGAGGCGGAGCGCGAGCGGATCGTCGCGCAGCTCGGCGAGCAGGCGATCGCCCTGTTGAGCGACGCCGGGACGCCGCTGATCTCCGACCCCGGCTACAAGCTGGTGCGGGCAGCGAGGGCAGCAGGGCACGCGGTGCATACCGTGCCGGGCCCTTGCGCAGCGATCGCGGCATTGACGTTGGCAGGGCTGCCGACCGACCGCTTCCTTTTCCTCGGTTTCCTGCCCGCAAGGGCCAAAGCGAGATCCGACGCGATCGCGGAAATCGCACAATTGCGGGCGACGCTCGTAATTTACGAAAGCGGCCCTCGACTCGCCGACACCCTGCTCACGCTCTCGGCGAAACTCGGCGAACGAGAAGCGGCCGTCGCTCGCGAGCTCACCAAGCTCCACGAACAATGCGTGACGGGAACTCTCGGCGAGCTCGCATCAGGCTATGCCAACGCCGCGCCCAGGGGCGAGATCGTGATCGTTGTCGGACCTCCAAGCGAAGCCCAGACGGTGAGCGGCGATGAGCTCGACTCCGCGCTGCATGCGGCGATGGCCGATCTGTCGCCCTCTCGCGCCGCCGCCGAAGTCGCCGAGCGCCTCAATATCCCGCGCAAGCGCGCCTATGCCCGCGCCTTGGAATTGTCCCGCAAGTGAACCGCCAAGCCGCCGAGAAACGCGGGCGCGGCGCCGAGACGCTCGCCTGCTGGTATCTCCGGCTGAAGGGCTGGCGGATCCTCGCCCGGCGGGCGCGGGTGCCCGGCGGCGAGGTCGACATCGTCGCCCGGCGCGGCCGGACTCTGGCCTTCGTCGAGGTGAAGGCGCGGGCGAGTGAGGAAGCAGCGGCATTCGCGCTCGACCAGTGGCGGCTTCGGCGCGTGGTTGCCGCCGCCGAGCGCCTCGCGCCGCGTTACATGCGCGCGGGCGACGACATCCGGATCGACGCGCTCTTCGTCGTTCCGCGCCGCTGGCCGAGACACCTGCCGGACGTGTGGCAAGGTGACAGCAGGCGCAGCCGTTACTAGACGCGGCGCATGAGCCTCCGCGTCGCCGTTCAGATGGACCCGCTCGAGCGGATCAACATCGCTGGCGATTCCACCTTCGCGATCATGCTGAAGGCACAGCAGCTTGGGCACGAGCTTTACTGGTACGCAGCGGAGGATCTGAGCTTTGCCGAGGGCCGGCTGTGGACGATGGGCTACCCGGTCACCGTCCAGCGCGTGGAGGGCGATCACTACCGCTTCGGCGAGCCGCGCGTCATCGACCTCGGCAAGGACGTGGACGTCGTCCTTATGCGGCAGGACCCGCCCTTCGACCTCGGCTACATTACCGCGACGCACCTGCTCGAGCGCGTCAAGGACGAGACGCTCGTCGTCAACGACCCTGCAAGCGTCCGCAATGCGCCCGAGAAGGTCTGGGTGCTCGACTTCCCGCAGTTCATGCCGCCGACGGCGGTCACGCGATCGCTGGGCCTGGCGCGCAAGTTTCTGGCCGAGCACGGCGACATCGTCGTCAAGCCGCTGCACGGCTTTGCCGGCGGATCGGTGTTCCGCATCGGCAGCGACGGCCGAAACCTCGCCTCGCTGATGGAGCTGTTCAACAGCAATTACCGCGAACCGCACGTGCTTCAGAAATTCATTCCCGAGATCGCGGAGGGCGACAAGCGCATCGTGCTGATCGACGGCGAGATTGCGGGCGCGATCAACCGCGTCCCGGGCGCCGGGGAGATCCGCTCGAACCTCGCGGTTGGCGGAAAGGCGGCGAAGACCGGCCTCACCGCGCGCGAGGAAGAAATCTGTGCGGTGCTCGGCCCCGAATGCCGCAAGCGGGGGCTGATCTTCGTCGGGATCGACGTGATCGGCGGGCAATGGCTGACCGAAATCAACGTCACGTCCCCGACCGGAATCGTGGCGATCGATGCGTTCAACGGCACCGACACGCCGGGGCTGATCTGGGACGCGATCGAACGGCGCCTCCGCGAGCGTCAGAAATAGGTCCGATCCGGACCCAAAGCATTCATCCACAACGGTTATTTGGCTGAGGTTCGGTTTACCTGTCCCGCGTAGAGACCTGCTTGTCGCGGCGGGACGGCAGCCCCACTAGCCGCTCCGCCGCGGCCTCGATTCTTCGGCCTCTGCTCAGGCGCGGGGGTGGGCGTGGCGATAGACGTCGAGAAGACGCGCCGCGTCCACCGCCGTATAAATCTGCGTCGACGACAGGCTCGCATGGCCAAGCAATTCCTGAAGCGCCCGCAAGTCCGCCCCGCGCGCCAGCAGGTGCGTGGCGAAGCTGTGCCTCAGCGCGTGCGGGGTGAGCGTATCGGGAAGCCCGAGCCTGCGCCGGGCGGCGGCAACCGCGCGGCGGACCAGGTCAGGATTGAGCGGGCCTCCCCGAGCGCCGACGAACAGCGGCACCTCGCCCTTTAGCGGGTAGGGGCATTGCCTGACATAATCGTCGATCGCCTCGCGGACGGCCGGCACGACCGGAACGACCCGGGTCTTCGATCTCTTGCCGGTCACCCGGAGAGTCTGGCCGATCGGGAGGATCGCGGCTTTCAGCGACAGCGCTTCGGCGACGCGCAGGCCGGCGCCGTACAGCAAAAGCAGGATCGCAAGGTCGCGGGCCCCGATCCACGGCGCGCTCGCGGCTTCCGCCGCGTTTTCCGCGAGACCCATCGCTTCGTCGGGAGCCGCCGGACGCGGCAGGGTGCGCGGCCGCTTCGGAGCGCGGGTGCGCGGAAGCTGCGCGTGATCGCCCTGTTGCTCCGCTGCATAAATGAGGAATGCCCGAACGCCGGACAGCTCGCGCGCAGCGGATGAAGCCCCGAGCCCCTGTCCTCGCCGGTCGGCCAGGAATGCGCGAAGGTCCGAGGCGCCGAGGCCGAGCAGCCCCGCCGGTGCAATCTCCTCTCCACGATAGCGGCCGAGAAACTCGATCAGCCGGTGGGCCGTCGCGACATAGGCACGCACAGTGTGCGGCGAGCGCCGGCGGTCGTGCTGGAGATAGCTCGCCCACTGCGCCGCGAGCGCCTGGGCAGGGTGAATCAGGCTTGCGGGTGCGTCAGCCACTTGCGGATCATAACCGCAAGCGAGCGCCCGAGGAACATCAGCAATTCGGACCCGTGCCGGCCGTCGAGGCTGAGCTCCGCCCGCTGCCCGAGCGCGAGCAGCCCCGTCGGGAACGAGGCTCCGCATTCGATCCGAATGAGGGCCTCTGCCCGGATCAGGTCGCACGCCGGTCCGAACAGCGGGTGGCCGCGCTCGACCTGGCGCATCTCGACCCCGTCGACCGAATCGATCGCGCGCTTGAGCAGCGACGGCTCGACCAGCTGGATTCCGCTTCCGTCAGCGCGGAAGCCCTTGTCGCCCACGACCAGCGACAAAGCGACAGCGTCGATGCCGAGGATCAGCGGCCATTCCTGGGTGACGACGTGAAGCAGCCCCTCGACCCCCTCGGCCTCGATCGCCGCGAGCACGGCTTCGTGGATCGAGGCGACCGCGCCCGAATGGCCGCGGGCGAATGCGATCAGATCCTCATTGGCCTCGCGCGCCTCACCGAGCCGCTCGCGCAGATGCGCCACCGCCCGCTCTTCGAAGGGGATCACCGTCGCCATTGCATGCGAGAATACCCCTGCGGCGGTTAATTTCCTACAACCCGGCGGTTGCCGCTCGACAAGTCATTGAGCTAGTGCAACTATTGCCGCGATGCTGTGGATCGCTCTGGCTGCGCAGCTCAGTGCGCCCGTTCCGACGAACCTGCCCAACTGGTTCGTCTTCGATGACTTTCCCGCCTATCTCGTCAATCGCGATCCCGGGGTCTGGGCGGTCGGCATTCGAGTGACGGTCGGACCCGACGGCACGATCCAGGGATGCGAGGTCGAATCCGGCAGCGGCGACAACGGCCTCGACGAGCTCAGTTGCAAGAAGGTGACGCGGCGGGCGAATTTCCGTCCAGCGATGTCGGCAGCAGGCCGAACCGCTCCGGGCGTTTACCGGACATATATCGCGTGGGACGTGACCAAGGCCCCTGCCGCGACCTCGCGCGTCAGCAACGCCGACCTCAACCTGTCCGTTGCGAGCCTTCCGCAGGGAATCCACTCCCCCGCCGCTGTGCGGATCATGTTCGCGGTCGACGGTGAGGGCCGGATGACGTCGTGCCAATCCGAGCCGACTCAAGGTTTCGAGCAGGTCGAGAAGGAACCCGCGCTCGTGGCGGTTGCGTGCGACCAGCTGATGAAAAGCTACAGACCCGTTCCCGCAAGGAATTCGGCCGGAGAGGCGGTCCCTTCGGTTCAGGACGCGATCGTCCGCTTTTCGCTCCAGGGCCAGGCCGCGCGCTAGGCGCACAAAACAAGGGCGGCGGCGCCTTTCGGCACCGCCGCCCGAACGCTTCAAGAACTAGAGCGCGTCTTAGTTCAGGTGGTTCGACACGTTGTTGAACGTCGTGTTCAGCTTGTTGCCGATGCCCTGCATGGCGCCAATCGCCGCAACGGCGATGAGAGCGGCGATCAGGCCGTACTCGATGGCGGTCGCACCCTTGGTATTCTTGATCAGCTTCAGAAACTTGCTCATGGTCTTCGCTCCTTGGTTCCAAGTGGAGGCATGTCTGCCTCCCAACCTGCGAGGTCCATTTCGCAGGATGCCTGCAACCTACCGCCCGACCCTTGAGAAATTCTTACCCCGAAGGGTTGCCAAAAGGTTAAGCGTGAAGAGCCAAGTGCCTGATATCAGCCGATCTTTTGTCCGGTCGCTTCCCAATCTTTGAGGAAAGAGGCGATTCCCGCATCCGTCAGCGGGTGCTTGAACAGCTGCCAGATGATCTTCGGCGGGGCGGTCATCACGTCCGCGCCGATCTTCGCCGCTTCCACCACGTGCACCGGGTGACGCACGGAGGCGACCAGGATCTCGGTCGGGAAGTCGTAATTGTCGTAGATCATCCGGATGTCGGCGATCAGCTGCATCCCGTCGAATCCGACGTCGTCGTGGCGCCCGACGAAGGGCGAGATGAAGCTCGCCCCCGCCTTCGCCGCAAGCAGCGCCTGGGCGGCGGAGAAGCAGAGCGTGACATTCACCATCGCGCCGTCGCTCGTGAGAGACTTGCAGGCATGCAGGCCAGCCGGCGTCAGCGGAACCTTGATCGCGATATTGTCAGCGATCTTCCGAAGCACCGCCGCTTCGCGCATCATCCCTTCATAATCGAGGGCGACCACTTCGGCCGACACCGGGCCGCTGACCACCGAGGCGATCTCCTTGACGACCTCGAGGAAGTCGCGGCCCGACTTGTGGATCAGCGAGGGGTTGGTGGTGACACCGTCGAGCAGCCCCGTTTCCGCGAGCTCCCGGATTTCGGCGATCTCGGCAGTGTCGGCGAAGAATTTCATGGTTTGCTTAAGGTCCGTGTTTCGGGGAATGGACGCGTGATAGCCGGTGGCATCCGGTGCGTCACCCGATTCGGGAGCTGCGGATGAGCGAGCATGTCCGGGTGGAGAAACAGGGGCCGGTGCTCGCGATCACCTTCGCCCGGCCAGAGCGGCGCAATGCGATTACGGTCGCGATGTATGCGGCGCTCGCGGACGCCGTCGAGCAGGCCGCGAGCGACGAATCCGTCCGGCTGATCACGTTCCGCGGCGAGGGCCAGGACTTCGCGGCCGGCAACGACCTCGCCGATTTCCTCGAAGCCGTGCCGCGCGGCCGCGAGGAGATCGCGGTCTGGCGTTTCCTTCGCGCGCTTGCCGCCTGCGAGACCCCGCTGATCGCCGCGGTCCACGGCAATTGCGTCGGGATCGGAACGACGATGCTGCTCCATTGCGACCTCGTGGTCGCGGAGGAGGGCAGCCGCTTTTCGCTGCCGTTCGTCGATCTCGCGCTCGTTCCGGAAGCGGCGAGCTCGCTTCTTCTTCCGCGCCTGGCCGGACGTCGCCTCGCCGCGCGATACCTGTTGCTTGCCGAGCCGTTCGGAGTCGACGAAGCCCTGATGATTGGCCTGGTCAGCCATCGAGCCGCCGCCGGCGAGCTCGCCCAGGCGCTTGAGCGGATCGTTGCGCAGCTGCTTGCAAAGCCGGAGCAGGCGCTGCGCGAGACGCAGCGGCTGCTGCGTTACGACGGGCGCAAGGAGATATTGGAGCGGATGCGCCTGGAGGGCGAAGCCTTCGCGCAGCGGCTGCAGTCGCCCGAAGCGAGGGAAGCCCTCAGCGCCTTCTTCGAGAAGCGGAAGCCGGATTTCTCCATTGTTCGAAATCAATCAGCTCCGGACTGACGCTGCCGCCCATCTTGTGCGGCGGGGTGCTCGCAATTGCCGGACTTAGAGAGACATCGTGCACATGGAGGCGGAGGGGCCGCCGGTCATGCCGCAGGTCGCCGTGCCGCTGCCATTGTCGGGGACGTACACCTGCTTTGTGCGCGTCAGGGTGACGGTCGGGCCCGCGAACAAGAGAAAATTCATCGGCCGCGTATAGGTGATCCGAAGGGTCTTGTAGCCCGCGTTCGCCGACGGAATCGATAGCGTGAAGTTTCCGCCCGCCGGCCTGAACAGCTTGGCGCTCTCACGGCTCAGGATCGCCGTGTCGCTCGGATTGTCGCAGCCGCTCGCGGCATCCACGTTGGGAATGCACAAAGTGGCGACGCGCGCACCTTCGCCGAGCGCGTGCTGCATGCCGGCATTCGCTTCGTAGAGCTGGCTGAACTCGAAAATCCCGTAGATCAAGGTGACGAGCACGGGCAGCGAAATCGCCAGCTCGACGACGGCCGCACCAGCTTCGTCCGCGCGAAGGCGTTTGAGCAGCGTCATTGCGTCCTCAGTCCCGCCCGCCCGTGGAGCGTATAGGATCCGTCCGTGTTCGATCCGGGCCACTTGCTCGACGCGAACATCGGCGTGAAATTGTGGGTCACATCGACGCTGATCCAACGCGCCTGAACCTGGCTGCTCGAGCAATTCATGTCATATGTCGTCTGACGGACTCCGTCGCACTCGAGCCAGAAATCGACCGTCACGTTGCTGGCGGTCACGTCGCTGAAGCCGGCGGCCGTCGCAGCGCTGACGACCTCGCTCTTGAGCGTGTTGTAAGTGCTCTCGGTGGTATAATATTGCTGCACCTTCTCGATCGCGCGGTACGCCGCCTGCTCGAGCAGGAGCTTCTGCGAATAGGCGCGGCTGACGTCGGCCACACCGATCACCACGGTCGCCAGCACCGGCAAGAGCAATCCCATCTCGATTATGGATGCGCCGCGCTCGTCGCGCGCGAGCTTGCTGAAGGGCCGCCTCATTCGACCAACCTCACCTTTCTGCCCTGGAACGCGTCCGCTCCGGAGTCGGCGGGGCATGTGTTCGAAATGTCGAGATTGCCCGAATAATAGACGCGCCGCGCAACCAGCTGCAGGCATTCGGTCGACATCCCCGCGGTGCCGTTGAAGGTCAGCTGCTGGCTCGGGAAATAGAATGCGCCTTGCAGGAACGAGGTCGCGTTGCCGTTGATCGTGCTCTGGTTGTTCGCGCTCGTGCCGTCGATGGCGCGCCGGTCCTGGTAGATGATGATGCCTTCATAAGTCGAGGCGACGCCCGTCGCATCGGTGCCCGGCGCGCTGAGGTTGAGCTCCGCCCCGCCGTTGATGTTGACGTTGCCGATGGCCCCGGAGCTGCTGCGGTTCGTCAGCACGAAGGTGCAGCCGTCGCAGGTGACATGCGCCTGCGCGCCGATCGAGAGGGATCCGCCATCGATGACGATGACGCTGTTCGACGGGAACGTCACGGTTCCCGAGATGCTGATGTCGTTGAAGCACATCGCACCCGCCGAAGTGCCCGTCAGCGTCGTGTAGTTGGACGAGTTGAACGCGCTCGCGGGCATGCTGTCGCTCGGTTGATTCTGCCTGAGGTTCGGGCAGTTCCCGCTCGGATAATCGGTCGATACCGGCGGATAGACGTTGGCGAAGGGGTCCGGCTGCGCGATCGTGAACGGCTGGAGCACGGTGCCGGTCGCCCAGTTGTTGCTTGCCGCGATCCCGCCGACGGCGGCGATCGGGCTCGCATTCACGACCGAAGAGCCGGTCGCGACCGCAGCCGTCATCGACGTCGAGTTGGTGATCATTCCGCAGCCGAGGTCGACATCGGCGTTGCCGGTGGCGGTAATGCCTGTCACCGACGTGCTTTCGAGGCTGACGACGCAATATTTTCCGCCGGGAACGATGGTCGCCGTCGCGCTGGCCGTGATGTTCGGAGCGGCGTTCATGAACAGGCCCGAGAAGCTCAGGGCCCGCTGCATCGAGACGGTCACTTTGACGGCGTTGGGGTCGGTGGTGTAGCCGCCCGCGGACGGCGGATTCGTCGCCGAGCAAACCGGCGTCTGCGGCAAGTGGTTGTTCTTGCGTACGTCGTAGGCGACCGGAGAGCTGTAGGTCGCGGTCGCGACGTTGCTGCAATTGTCGATCGTGTTGCCGCGGACCCTGGCGTAGGCGCCTGCCATGGCACCCGAGTCGGCCATGCGCTGGATCTGGCGCTTCCACAGCGCCCACTGGATGGTGTCGCTAGCGAGGCCGGCCGAGCCGACGATCAGCGGAAGCGCCGCCCCCGCGATGACGAGAGCGTTGCCGCGGCGGTCGCGCCAAAGTTTCTTCAGGAAGCCGAACATCTCGCCTCGAACCCCAGCCGGTAAATGCGCATCGGCAGGCGTTTAGCCCGGACAAGGTAAGCGAAGCGTTCAGGGCCGTGGTTAATGGGCGTTGACCATGGCGGCGGGACCGAAATCCTTGTCTCAGCGTGTCTTACCACTATAATACACCACGATGCCTGCGGCGTTGACCGGCTTTGCGCCGCGCCGCACAAGGGCGCGAGAAAGGATTTTGAGCCATGGCAACCGAACCGGGGTCGGAAACCGCAACAGCTACCGCAACCGCGACGAAGACGAAGCTGAACCTCGATCCGCCCGAGGCGCTTCAGCCCGTGGCGCCCGCGGAAGCGGCCGGGCTCGTCCCGCTCAAGACCGAGGAAACCAGCGAGCTCGACAAGCGCGTCGCGCAGTTCGTCGACGAGCTCGCGGCGCTCGATTCAAACAGCCCCGACTTCGGAAAGAAGGTCGATCAACTGACCGCAATGGGCCGCAAGGAGATCGCCGAAGCCGCCGGCGCATCGAACCGTTTCCTCGACCGGCCGGTGAAGGCGATCGACAAGGACACCGGCATCGGCGCGGACCTCACCGAGCTTCGGCGCACCGTCGAATCGCTCGACCCCAAGGAAGCGTCGAAGACGAAGAAGTTCCTGGGCATCATACCGTTCGGCAACCGGATCGACCGCTATTTCGACAAGTACCGCAGCTCGCAGACCCACATCCAGAAGATCCTGGGCAGCCTCGCCAACGGCAAGGACGAGCTGCTGATGGACAACGCCGCGATCGACACCGAGCGCGCGAACCTGTGGAAGACGATGCACAAGCTCGAGCAGATGGTGCACATCTCCAAGACGCTCGACCAGCGGCTCGAGGACAAGGCGAACGAGCTCGACGCGACCGACCCGGCGAAGGCGAAAGCCATCCGCGAGACTGCCCTATTCTATACGCGCCAGCGCACGACCGACCTGCTCACCCAAATGGCCGTGACGGTCCAGGGCTATCTCGCGCTCGACCTCGTCAAGAAGAACAATGTCGAGCTGGTGAAGGGCGTCGACCGCGCCTCGACGACGACGGTTTCGGCGCTTCGAACCGCGGTCACCGTCGCCCAGGCGATGAGCAACCAGAAGCTGGTGCTCGAGCAGATCGGAGCGCTGAACACGACCACCGCAGGGATGATCGATTCGACCGGCGAGATGCTGCGTACCCAGTCCGGCGCGATCCACGAGCAGGCGGCGAGCTCCACAATCCCGCTCGAGACGCTGCAGCGCGCGTTCCAGAACATCTACGACACGATGGACCAGATCGACCAGTTCAAGCTCCAGGCGCTCGGCAACATGAAGCAGACGGTCGAGACGCTCGGAAAGGAAGTGGAGAAGTCCAAAGGCTATATCGCTCGCGCGGAGGGCGTGAACCAGGCCAAGCTCACGGGTTCGGCCCCTTCCCCACTCACTCCGATTGAGGCCAAGTGAGCGACGTCACCGACAAGGTCGAGCGGGCGATCGCGCGGTTCGATCGCGTCACCCATCAGCTCGACCAGCGCGACGGCCCGGCGCGCGACGCCGCGCGGCGCGAACGCGAGCGGCTGAACGCGGGCCTCGGACGGACAGCGGCGAAGGTCGCCGCGGGCGTCGTCCTCGTCTGGCTGGCGACGATCATCATCGGCTTCGTCCAGCCGATCGGGATTTTCGGCTTTCTGGCCGCCGTGGTTGCGACGGTGGTCGTAGCCGGAGCGCTGATCGCGAGCGGCGGACGCCGCGCGGTGTCGCCCCCTGCCCCCTCGGCGGATCTTCCGAATGGCGCGATGGTCGACCGTTTCGACTCCTATATCTACCGCGCTCGGCGCGGCCTTCCGGCAGCCGCGCAAGCCCAGCTCGATTCGATCAGCGCAGTCCTTCCGCCGCTCAAGCAGACCCTGGAGCGTGTCGACACTCTCGATCCGCGCGCTCAGGACGCCCGGCGGCTGATGTCGATTCACCTGCCAGGGCTGATCGACCGCTACTCCAACGTCCCTTCCGCCTACCGCAAGGAGCAGGACGGCGAAGGCAAGACGGTGGACGAGCGGCTGGTCGAGAGCCTCGCGGCCGCACGGGCCGCGCTCGGCGAAGTCTCGGAGCAGCTCGCGCGCCAGGACCTGGCGGCGTTCGAGACGCAGGGACGCTTCATCAAGTCGCGCTACGGCGACGACCCCCAGCTGAGCGGCCCGGCCGAAGGATCGGACGGCGGCAAGGTCGAGAGCCAAGACGCCTCAAGCACTTAGCGATTGCCTAGGGCCGTGGCGCCGCCCATGATAAAGTGAAGTGAATACCGGCCGGAGCTGAGGGGGATGCAGCTTGCCTTGTCCAGGACCGACGCGCCGCTGAAGGGCGGTTTCCGGCTGCCGCCGGTGGTGCCGCCATTCAATACGCGCGGCTACTGGCTATTCACGTTGCTGTGGGCGCTGGCGTTCATGCTCGCCGTCGCCGGGCCGCTGACCGGATTCTATCTGCGCTACACGGCGCCGCACAACAATTCGCAGCTCCTGCTCGGCAGCCGCACGGGCTTTGCCGTCTCTCCCCGCGATGCGACCCTGGTGCGCTTCCCCGTCGGGCCGCAGGCCGAGGGCGCTCAAATCGTCCCGGGCGACCACATCGTCGCGATCTACGGAATCGACATGCCGCGCAGCATGCCGTTCGACGAAGAGGCTCTCGCCGAACATGGCAACGACCCCGCATACATTGCGATGGTCAATCTGCTGAACGGTTCGGACCAGGCCGAAATACCGTTGACGATCCGCGATCCGAACGGGCGGGTGCGCGACGTCACGGTGGTCACCGGTGAGACACATATCGACGCCGGGGCGAAGGCGCTCGGCATCTCGCCCAGGCTGCTGAGCTTCATCGACCTGCTGCAGGTCCTTTTCTATCCGTTCCTGCTGTGGGCGGCATGGCTGCTGCACCGCCGCAATGCACGCGACGTGGTCAGCTCGATCCTCTCGCTCGCCGTGCTTTTCAGCATCGCCGCCGAGCAGCCTTCGTCATACTTCCTGGCGACGATCGGAGTCCCGCGCTCTGTCAACGTCGCCATCTACGACCTCGGCAACGTCCTGCTCCTCACCGGAATCCTTCTCTTTCCGCACGGCAATTTGTCGTGGCGGGTGATCGGGCTGATCGCCTGCCTGCCGCTGCTCATGTTCCTCCACGGCCAGGCCTATCAGACCTATTTCGTATTCTTCATGATCATCGGCGTGCTCGCCATGGTGAGGCGGCTCCGCCAGACGGAATCAAGCGACCAGCGCCAGCAAATCCGCTGGGCGCTGTTCGGCATCAGCACCTACGGCGTGCTGCGATGCATCTCGATCCTCGCCGATTATCTCAAATGGTCGACGGGCAGCTTTGGCCAGCAGCTGCTGGTCGAAATGGGCGCGGGCATCAGCTTTGCCCTCGCCGTGCTGTTTCTCCAGCTCGGCCTGCTGATCGCGCTTCTCCGCTACCGCCTCTACGACGCCGAGTTCGTCATCGGCCGATCGGTGAACTTCGCGGTGATCACCCTCGGGCTGGCCGCGATCTTCGCCGCGGCCGGCGATGCCCTCAAGCAGATCGTCTACAATTACTCGGGAAACACCAACAGCGAGGTCCCGATCATATTCGCGGCCGCGCTTGCGACGATCATGGTCAACCCGATCCAGGACCGGGTGCAGAGATGGTCGGAGAAGAGGTTCCAGAAGAACCTCTACTTGCTTCGCGAGGATCTTCCCCAGAGCGTTCGCGACATGCGCGAGAATGCCTCGCTCGCCGAGATGCTCCAGCAAATCCTCGCCCAGGTCGACCGCGGGGTCCGTGCGGTGCGCGGCGCGATGCTCGTCAATGGCTGCGTGATGGCGGTGCGCGGCCTCACCGTCGAAGAGGTCGACGAATGGCGCACTTCGGTGTTCGCGCAGGATTACAAGAGCGACATTTGCGAGGCGTCCGACCGGCTCTTCCCGATCCGGGCCCCGCTCGTCCCGAGCTCCGGGGACGAGGAGCCGATCGGTTACCTTCTGGTCGGGCCCCGGCCGGACGGATCGATCCCGAGCCGCGCGGAGCAGCAGGCGATCGCCGGAGTTTCGGAGGAGATCGCCCGAGCGATCCGGACCGTCATCAAGCGCGAGGCGCGCGAGGCGGAATTCGTCGAGCTGATCGCCGATAACAGCCGCCGTATCGAGGCTCTGGAGACGATGATCGGCGGCGGCTCGGCGGGGCGCAAACGCTCCGGCGGAACCGCTTGAGCCGCCTCAAATTCGCCCCGGGTTCATTGACCACATTCAAATCAAAGGATAATCCGTGGGGTTCAAGCGACACGGGGGTGATTCATGTTGCGTGCCTTGGTTGTAGCCGGGCTGCTGGCGGTTGCGCCGGCGGCATTGCTGAGCGGAAGTTCCGCGAGCGCCCAGGCCCAAAACCCGCCTCCCGCCAAGTGCCAGGACACTGCCGAGAAGAAGGCCAAGCGCTCGATGTTCGGGGGCATGCTGGGAAGCATCGGGGGCAGCCTGCTGGGCCGCGCGGGCGCCGCCGGGAGCGTCGTCGCGGCCGCGCTCCCCGCCGCGTCCTATCTCGGCGACGAGCTCCTGAAGATGCTCGACTGCAAGGAGCAGCAGCAGGCGGCGAAAGCGACCGATCAGGCGATCCGCGGCGGAGTCGGGACCGAGGTCAGCTGGAAGAGCGAGACCCGGCCGAACGTCACCGGAACCTCCAAGGTGACCGGTCAGGAGCAGATGGCCGACGGCGGCAACTGCCTGACCGTGACCGACGTGGTGATCGTCGACGGCGAGGAAACCACTGTCCCCAAGAAGATGTGCAGGGCCAAGGGCGCGAGCGCCTACGCCAGGGTCTGACGCGATGCCGGGGCGAATCATCAAGGCCGTCGGCGCCTGCCTGCTGCTCCTGAATGTCGCAGCCGCGGAGCCGATGGACCCGGACAATCCGACCTGCCCCAAGTTCATGAACTGGTCGACCTATCCGGCGATGAAGTTCACGCTCGAGATGATCGGCGGAGTGCGGGTGCTGAAGGCCGAGGGACAGATCGACCAGGACGTCGCGCTGCGGCTCCAGGATGCGCTCAAGACCAACGATCCGGTGCAGGAAATCTGGATCCGCTCTCCCGGCGGCGACGCGCGCGCGGGCAATGCCGCGGGGAAGATCATCCGTGAAGCCATGATCCCGACCCGAATCCCGGAGGGCTGGGCGTGTTTTTCCGCCTGCAACTTCGTCTTCATGGGCGGAGTCATCCGCTACGTCGATCCGGGCGGCATCTTCGCTGTCCACATGTTCACGCACCTCGGCGACAAGGAAGCCGTACGGTCCGAGCTCAAGAAGGGCGACGCCATCGGCCTGATCGGCGACGTCGAGCAGGACTCGGCTTTGCTCGCCAGCGAGGATAATGACTTCCTGATCCGGATGGGCGTCTCGCGGAAGCTTCTCACCGAGGTGATGTATCAGCAGAAGGCCGTCGCGGACGCCGAAAGCAAATCGACCCGGCGCTGCCTCACCCAGGATGAGGACTACCGCTACAACGTCGCGACGAAGATTCTGAACTAGTTCGATAAAGGGAGCTGGAATGATGCATGCGAAGCCGATGCTGTGGGGCGCAGCTCTTGCAATCGCCGTGAGCTCGACCGCGGCCCTTGCCAATGTCGTGGTGGTGAAATCGCTGGGGCCCTCGTCGAAGGCCTACCCGCCCGGCAAGACGCTTCCGCCCAATGCGAAGATCACGCTCCAGGGGGGCGATGTGGTGACGGTCCTCGGGCCCGCTTCCGCGAAAACGCTCCGCGGTCCCGGCAATTTCGATGCGAGCTCGATCAGCCTCGCGTCGGCAGCCGGCCAGCGCGGGCGCTTCAGCGCGCTGCGCGCCACCGAGGTCGCGCACAATCCGAGCATCTGGGACATCGACGTGACCCAGAGCGGAAAGGTCTGCGTCGCCGACGCCAGCAAGCTTCAGCTGTGGCGGCCCGACAGCAGCGGCGCCGCGAGCGTCGAAATCCAGTCCGCCGACGGCAAGAGCCAGAAGCTGACCTGGGCTGCCGGCAAGGCGACCGCGGCCTGGCCTAGCGCCCTCCCGGTCAAGACCGGCGCCCAGTACCAGGTCCAGTGGTCCGAGACCGGCGACAAGAGCAGCCTCGACGTGGTGACGGTCAGCGCTGTCCCGAACGACTTGCCCGGAACGGCGCAGGTGCTGATCGAGAACGGGTGCCAGAACCAGCTCGACCTGCTCGTCTCGAGCGCGAGCAAGACGGGAAGCTAGTGTCCTAGGCGGCGATGCCGAGGCGCTGCTTCGCCTCGGAGAGCATCTGCTGGAATCGGCTGTCGTTGCGAATGGGATCCAGGTCGGGATCGACTTCGAGATGCCTCAGCTGGGTCGCGCTCACGACGCGCTCGAAGTAGGGCTTCATCAAGTCGATCGCCGCATCATAATCCTTGATGTCGACGGTGAGCGCACAGGCCAGATTGTAGCGCATCGAGATATTGTCGGGCTCGAGCAGCAGCGCGCGTTCGATCCAGTCCTTTGCGCGGCTGTGCTCGGCCAGAACGGCGAGCCCCGCGGCCCCTGACGCCAGGGCCGACGCATTCGCCGGATCCTTGGCGATCGCCTTCTCGGCCCGCTCCACCGCCATCTGTCCGCTTCGGCGGAGGTTCGCCGAGTCGCCGATCGCGCTGTAGCAGGTGATCAGCATCGACGGATTGTGCCAATCGGTGTCCAGCAGCGCGGCCGCCTTCTCGAAAAAGGGTATGGCGTCGTTGAGCCGGCCCTGCCGGAACATTAGCCGTCCGGCTTCCCGGTTGACCTCCCAGGAATCCGGATCGAGGCGCAACGCCTCGCCCATTTCGCGGCTCGCGTCCTCCTGTTTCCCCTGCTCTTCGAGCACATGGGCGCGGATGCAACGGGCCTCGGCGATGCCGGGGTTCAGCGCCAATGCACGTTCCGCCGCCGGGAGCGGATCCTCGTTCCGTCCGTGCCAGTGCCGCAATTGCGACTGGGCAAGAGCCATCAAGGCCCAGGCCTGCGCGTAATTCTGATCGAAAGTCAGCGCCTGCTTGCAGATTCGAACGATGGTTTCGTCGCGGCGGATATCGCCGTAACTTCCGCTGACCCATTGTTGCCGCGCCATGAGGTAGAGGTTGTAGGCCTCCACGCTCGACGTGCCCCGCGCCTCGATCGCCTTCTTTTCGTTGGGAAGCAGCTTCACGCGAAGCGCGCCGACGATGGCTTTCGAAATCTCGTCCTGGATCGCGAAAATGTCGGTGAGGTCGCGGTCGTAGCGATCGGCCCAGACATGCCCGCCGGTCGCCGCGTCGATCAGCTGCGCGGTGATGCGCACGCGGTCTCCGGCCTTGCGGACGCTCCCTTCGAGCACGTGCGTCACGTCGAGGGCTCGGGCGACGTCCTTCACGTCCATCACCTTGCCCTTGAACGTGAAAGCCGTGTTCCGGGCGATCACCAGCAATGCCGAAACCTGGGAGAGGTCGGTGATAATGTCCTCGGTGATCCCGTCGCTGAAATATTCCTGCTCCGGATCGCCACTCATGTTCACGAACGGGAGGACGCAGATGGACATGCCGGGCGGCTGCTGCGCCGATGTCGACTTTGACGCTGTCGCGGCCGACGCGCTGCCGGCAATCTTGGCGATCGCATCGAGCAATTCGTCGAGCTGCCGAGAGTCCCCGTCGCGGTCCCATGCACCGAACTCGACGGTATGAAACTGCCTGAAGCCGAGCGGGGCCCGGCTCCCGTCGATGCTGACGGGCACGAGCCGTTCGGTATCGCGCCCTTCCGCCGCTTCGTCCTGGACCCAGGCCGACTTCACCGAAGCCTCGGTCCAGATCACGACGACGACTTCGGCGTCCTTGAGTGCGCGGTCGATTTCGTTGGTGAAGCGGGACCCGCCGTGCAGGTGGCGGTCCCACCAGACCTCGTGACCCGCATGTGCAACGGCCTCCGCCAATCTTTTGGCGGAATCCACATCCTCTCGCGCATAGCTCAAAAAGATGCGGGCCACGGCCTCTCCTCGAGCGCCTGTTTGCGCCCAAGCTCCTGCATCTTCAAGCTTTGCTAAAGCCGATCAATTCAGCGGCCAATGACGCCCGCCGCCGAAAGCTGCTCGATCGCGCGCCCGCCGATCCCGATTTGAGCAAGCACTTCGGCCGTATGCTCGCCGAGCGCGGGCGGCGGAAGGTCCGAGTCCGCGCGCTCGCCGTCGAACCGCACGGGCGAGCCGACGAGGGGTGCGCCCGCGATCGTGCGCACCATTTGCCGGTGCTGCGCCTGGACGTCGCCGAGGGCCTGGCTGATGCGATTGATGGGGCCCGCGGGAATGCCGGCGGCGTCGAGCTGCGCAAGCCATTCGGCGGCGGGCTTTTGGGCGATAGCCTGCCCGACCAGCCGCACGATCTCGCCGCGGTTCGCGACACGCTCGGCGTTGGAAGCGAACTTTTGATCCCCGGTCCATTCGGGATGGCCGCACATCTCTGCGAGGCGCGCGAACTGACGCTCGTTTCCGACCGCGATGATGATCGGCTGATCGGCCGCCTCGAAGGGCTGGTAGGGCACGATGTTGGGGTGCGTGTTCCCCTGGCGCGGCGGGTCCTTGCCCGAAACGAGCGCGTTCGACGCCTGGTTGGCGAGCATCGCGAGCTGCGTGTCGAACAGGGCCATGTCGATGTCCGCGCCCTCGCCGCTCTTCTCGCGCGCGTAGAGCGCGCTGAGGATTGCGACCGCGGTGTAGAGGCCGGTGAACAGGTCGACCACCGCGACGCCGACGCGCATCGCTCCGCCGCCGGGGACGCCGTCGGGCAAGCCGGTGATGCTCATCAGCCCGCCCATGCCCTGGATGATATAATCGTAGCCCGCGCGGTCAGCGTAGGGCCCATCCTGACCGAACCCTGTGATGGACGCATAGATCAGGCGCGGGTTCGCCGCGCGCAGCGACCTGGCGTCGAGCCCGAATTTCTCGAGGCCACCGACCTTGAAATTCTCAACGACGACGTCGGCATGTTCGGCGAGCTTGCGAACCAGGGCCGCGCCTTCGGCCTGGGAGAAATCGATCGCGGCGGATCTCTTTCCGCGGTTGCAGCTGAGGAAATAAGCGGCGACGCGCTTGTCGCCCTCGCCGTGCCACGGCGGGCCCCAGTGGCGAGTGTCGTCGCCCGCGCCCGGGCGTTCCACCTTGGTAACCTCGGCGCCGAGGTCGGCGAGCAATTGCGTGCACCACGGGCCCGCAAGCACGCGGCTGAGGTCCAGGACCTTGATTCCTTCCAGCGGCCTCAATGCCGCCGCCGGTTCCATAGACGCCGGTCGGAAAGGACCGCGTGCGCTGCATTGTGGCCGGGCGCGCCGGTCACTCCGCCGCCGGGATGCGCGCCCGAGCCGCACAGGTACAGGCCCTTCAGCGGCATTCGGTAGTCCGCCGCGCCGATCATCGGCCGCGCGCTGAACAATTGGTCGAGGCCCATCTTGCCGTGGAAAATGTCGCCGCCGATCAGCCCGAACCGGCGCTCCAGGTCGAGCGGGGAATGGATCTGCCGGCCGAGCACCGACTTGGCGAAGCCGGGCGCATGGGCGTCGACGGTCGCAATGATCTGGTCGGCCGCCTTGTCGCGTTCGTCGTCCCAGTTGCGCCCCGGACCGAGATCGTAGCGGAAATGCTGGCAGAACAGCGAGGCGACATTTTTGCCCTTCGGGGCGAGGCTCGGGTCGAGGGTCGACGGGATCAGCATCTCAATGATCGGCTGCTTGGCCCAGCCATTCACTTCCGCGTCGAGCCAGGCGCGGTGCATGTAATCGAGGCTCGGCGCCATGATGATTCCGGCCGTCAGGTGGTTGCCTTTCTTCGGCAGCACCGTGAATTTGGGCAGTTCCGACAGTGCGACGTTCATCCGGAAGGTCGCGCTCTCGCACTTCCACCCGTGCATGCGCGAGGCCACATCTGCATCCACCGCGCCGCGCGGCACGAGGCGGTCGAACAGCAATTTCGGATTGACGCCCGCCACAATGGTTTTCGCCCGGAAAGCTTTGCCGTCCGCAACCACGCCGACAGCGCGGCCGTCGGCGACGATCAGCTCTTCGACCGGCGTGCTGAGGATAATGTCCACGCCCGCCTCACGGCACGCGCGCGCCATGGCCTGGGTGATCGATCCCATCCCGCCGATGGCGTGGCCCCACGCGCCAGGGACGCCCGCCGCCTCACCGAACAAATGGTGGAGCAGCACATAGGCGGTTCCCGGAGCCCGAGGCGAGGCGAAATTGCCGACGACCCCGTCGAAGCCGAACAGCGCCTTTGTCAGATCGCCCTCGAAATGCCGGTCGAGGATGTCGGACGCGCTCTTGACCGCAAAATCGAAGACGATGCGCGTCTCGTCGAGCGACAGACCGGCCATGTCGCGTCCGAGGCTGAGGAGCTTGGGGATCGCGCTGACCTTGCGGCCCACGTTCGGCGGCGCGCGCAGCAGCCACTTCTTCAGTAGCCGGACAACCGTTTCCAACTCGGCGATGTAGCGGTCGTAGGCCTCGGCATCGGACTTATGATGCCGCGCGATCTCCTTGCGGGTGAGGCCGTTGCGCCCGGCGAGCAGATAGTCGCCATCGCCCGGCAGGAAATTGTCGGTCTTCCTGAGCACCACCTTCAGGCCGTGCCGCTCGAGCTGCATGTCGCGAATGACCTTGGGCTGAAGCAGGCTGACGGTGTAGCTCGCCGCGGAGTTGCGGAAGCCCGGCAGAAACTCGTCGGTCACCGCCGCCCCGCCGACATTGCCAGCGGCCTCCAGGATCGTAACCTTAAGGCCGCGCTTTGCGAGATAATAAGCGCAGGTCAGGCCGTTGTGGCCGGCGCCGATGATGATTGCGTCGTTCAAACGTCCCCCGCCATTCCAGCCTAGCGCATCAGCACCAGCTCTTCGGCCATGGTCGGGTGCAGCGCAACCGTGGCGTCGAAATCGGCCTTCTTCAGACCGGCCTTCACCGCAATCGCGGCGGCCTGGAGGATTTCCGGAGCATCGGGACCAATCATGTGGATTCCGACGATGCGCTCGCTCTCGCCGTCGACGACCATCTTGTACAGCGACCGCTCGTTGCGCCCGGCGAGGACGTTCTTCATCGGGCGGAAGTCGGAGGTGAAGATCTTGACCGGCCCGATGGTGTTCCGGGCATGGCCTTCGGTCATTCCGACTCCGGCGATCGGCGGGTGACTGAAGACGGCGGAGGGAATGCAGCCGTAATCGACCTGCGTCGGCTTGTTGCCGAAGAAGGTGTCGGCGAAAGCCTGCCCCTCGCGGATCGCGACCGGCGTCAGCTGGATCCGATCGGTCACGTCGCCGACCGCGAAAATCGAAGGAACGGCAGTGCGATTGTCGGCGTCGACCTTGATCTTGCCATGCTCGCCGAGCTCGACGCCCGCTTCCTCGAGCCCGAGCCCTTCGGTGTTGGGCCGGCGTCCCGTGGCAAACAGCAATTCGTCCGCTTCGAGGTCGTCGCAACCGGTCATGCCGATGTGCAGCGTTCCGTCGTCCGTGCGGCTGATGCGGTCGATCGTCGCGTTGAACTTGAAGTCGATGTTCTTGCGCAGAGAGATCTGGATGAGGCGGTCGACGATCTGCTGGTCGTAATGGCGAAGCATCACGTCGGTGCGGTTGACCAGGGTGACCTGGCTTCCGAACTGGTGGAAAATCCCGGCGAACTCGTTGGCGATATAGCCGCCGCCGGCAATGACGATGCGCCTGGGCAGCTTCTTGAGGTGGAAAACCTCGTTCGAGCTGATCGCATGCTCGATGCCGTCGATCTCCGGCATCACCGGGCGCGCACCAGTCGCGATCAGGATCTTCTCGGCTGTGATCTCGCGGCCGCTCGCCAGCTTCACCGATTGCGGGCCGGTGACCACGGCGCGCTCGTCGAGGATCGTGACCTTATGGGTCTTCAGAGTCTCGGTGTAGGCGCCCTCGAGCCGTTCGACCTCGCTCAGGACATTGTCGCGCAGCGTAGGCCAGTCGAAGCGGCACTTGGGCACGTCCCAGCCGAACATCGCCGCATCGTTGAGGTCCTCGGCGAAATGCGATCCGTAGACGAGAAGCTTCTTTGGAACGCAGCCGCGGATGACGCACGTCCCGCCGACCTTATATTCCTCGGCGACGGCGACGCGCGCGCCATAGGCCGCCGCGACGCGCGAGGCCCGCACTCCGCCCGAGCCCGCGCCGATCACGAACAGGTCGAAGTCCACTATACCCCTGCCCTTTCCATCAGCGCGCGCGTCGAGGAGTCTAGGCTGTCCTCATCGGCGCCCTCGGCCAGTTGCCCTGCGATCTGCTTTCCGAGCTCGACCCCGAACTGATCGAAGGGATTGATGCCCATTAGAACCGCTCCAGCGAAGGTGCGGTGCTCATAGAAAGCGATGAGCGCACCCAGCGTCCGCGGATCGAGGCGATTGAGCAGCATCGTCGCGCTCGGCCGGTTGCCCGCATAGCTGCGCTCCGGATCGTCGCTCTCGCGGCCTTCCATCAACGCCGCGCCCTGGGCGAAGGCGTTGAGAAGCAGAAGGCGATGGTGTTCGCCGTCCTGGCCGTCGTCGCCCTCGCTGACCGCAACGAACTCGACAGGGACCAGGACGGTCCCCTGGTGGAGCAGCTGGAACACGGCGTGCTGCGCGTCGGTCCCGGTGCCGCCCCACGTCACCGGGGCCGTCGGCCACGGCACGGACTTGCCCTCCTTGGTCACCGACTTGCCGTTCGATTCCATCTCGAGTTGCTGGAGGTAGAAGGGAAGCAGCCGAAGCCGCTCGTCATATGCGAATACGCCGCGGGTCTGGCAGCCGAAACTCTCGACATAGAGCCGGTCGGCGAAGGCAGCGATCAGCGGCATGTTCTCAGCCGGCTCGGCAAAGCGGAAGTGGCGGTCCATCTCCGCCGCGCCCTCGATCAGCGTCTCGAACGCATCCCAGCCGAGCGCGAGCGCGGCGCTAAGCCCGACCGAGCTCCACAGCGAATAGCGGCCCCCGACGCCTTCGCCGAACTGGAGAATCCGGCTTTCGTCGACGCCCTGGCCGACCGCCGCTTCGGGTTTGGCGGTGACCGCTATGACCCGGCTGTCGGGATCGGCAACGCCCGCATCGCGCAGCCACGCCCGCGCGGCTTCAAGGTTCGTCAGCGTTTCCAGCGTCGAGAACGTTTTCGAGGCGACCACCACCAGGGTAGTCGCCGGATCGAGCGGCTTCACGGCGTCGTCGAACGCCGCCCCGTCGATGTTGGACAGGAATCGCACGTCGAGGCTCGACGAGCGCCGGCCCAGCGCATCGACCAGAAGTTCGGGACCGAGAACCGATCCCCCGATCCCGATATGGAGGATTCCGGTCAGCGTCCCGAACGCGCCGCCTTCGATCGCATCGACCAGCGCGCGCATCCGCTGCCGGCGCGCAGTCGCCAGATCGACCTCATCGGGAGTTCCGCTGCCGCGCTCGGCGATGTGCGTCGCCGGCCGGCCCTCGCTCGGGTTGACGACGTCGCCGGCGAACAGGGCATCTCGCGCCGCGGCGAAGCCCATCCGCTCCGAACGCTGGAGGAACCGCTCGATCGATCCTGCGTCGAGGTGCGTCTTCGACCAGTCGAAATAGATCCCCGCGACCTCGAAAGTCAGGCGGCTGAGGCGATCCGGCTCGGTCTCGAAGAGCTGTTGAAGCGTCTTCGGCGCGCCTTCCTTCTGTGCTTCGGCCATCGCCAGCGCACATAATGGCGCGGCGCTCAAATGCCACCCCGGCT